>DGYFI06203__coassemble_1574_pt1 | contig 15653 bp, 14 predicted proteins | sample DGYFI06203__metabat2_low_PE_023 | metagenome-assembled genome bin DGYFI06203 | reverse complement strand
CATTTTCAAACTTTTTCATCAAATGACTTGATTTTTATATAGTTAGCTCCTTTATTAAAATATAAAAAATAAATAACAAAGAATCATAGAGTAAATATGGAAAATCATGTAAAAATGATATGAAAAAAACATAGAATATATCTATGCTTGAATGTTTTTTTGAATTGTTTGAATAATGGCACGATAGTTTTTCGTCGCAAACAAAGTCGCATCAATACAATAAACTGGAATTTGATGTTGTGTATAAGCTAGAATTTCAGGTTCCATATGTGCAATTTGTGGTGCCAGATACAAGGCATCATAGTTTTGAAAATTTTGATAAAGCTGATCTAATGATAATGAAACGAGCTGAAAATGTAGGTTTTCCAGTTCACAGACTTGTTGCATTTCTTCAATGAATACAGAAGTTGATAAACCGCCAGTACAACAGAGCGCAATTTTCCATTCTTTTTGTTGGGTATACTGAATGATGGTTTGATAAAATTTATGGAATAAGTGATAACATTGTGCCAAATCAGTAATCGTAAAATGTAAATAAAAGACAAGTTTTTCATCTTTGATACGCAAAATCTCTTCTTCTACGATATTATTATACCAAATCGTTATTTTCCCTTTCACTTTTGTTGTAGACAAACAGATAACTTTTAATTTTTCATTTTTTGTTTCCACATGATACTGGATATGATCTTGTTGGTATTGCTTATCATGACACAGAATCCATTTAAAAAATAATTGATTATAAATTGTACGATAGAATTCATCAAACATAATTTTCTCACCTACTTCCTTTATCATATACTATTTTTTAAAAAATAGATAATTTTTACAAAAAAAGAAAAGAAACGTTGTAAATGAACAGAACAACACAGTGAATTTGCATAACTTAAAAATGAAAGGAGGAGAATTTATGAAACGTTCTCGTGTGTGCAATACTGCACAAGTGAAAACGTCTTGTCATACAAGTGTCAGCAATGATGTGGAAACTTTAGTGAAAAAACCACTTCATATTTGTAAAAAGTAGATAAAGAAGAAGCGTGTCAAGGAGAAACACTCACTTATACAATTAAAATTAAAAATCCATCATTGGTAAAAGAAACACAAGTTGTCTTTAGTGATTATATGGATGAAAATGTGGAATATGTGGAAGATTCATTTTATGTTAATGGTCATGAACAAACACCCGCAATTGATAATCATACACTTTATTATGTGATTCCATCTATTGATCCTATGTCAACTGTTGAAATTGTTTTCCAAGTGCGTATTACAGAATAGAGGTCTTTGACCTCTATTTCTCTTTTAAAGACATAATTTTTTTTAAAATAAAAGTGGGTTTAGTTTATAAAAAAATATAATTATGATAGAATGTAATGGGGTGATGATATATGGAAAAAAGAATATTTGTTATATCAGATCTTCATGGACAATTTGTATTGCTTCAATTGTTATTAGAGCGTATTGGTTTTACTGAAAATGATGAACTTTATATATTAGGGGATATTATGGATCGTGGACCTAATAGTATTGATATTTATTATTTTGTAAAGGCGATGGATAATATTCATATGATTAAGGGTAATCATGAAATTATGATGCGTCAATCTATGTTGGCTGCTTTGAAATATAATGATTTGGATTCAGAAAGATCGAACCCATATCGTTTATGGAAACAAAATGGTGGGCATAAAACAATTGATAGTATTAGAGAGTATTTACAAAAAGATTACATTCCTTATGAAGAGTATTTTGATTTAAAACATATGTTTATCAAAGAATTAATTTCATTTATTGATTCATTGCCAAGTTATTATGAATTAGATTTGAATGGAAAGCACTATGTATTGGTACATGCTGGGGTAGACCCAGAAATCCCATTAGAAGAAAATGATGAAGAAATTTTAGCATGGATTCGAGAATATTTCTATTTGAATGAAGCAAATCCAGATTACACGTACATCTTTGGACATACACCTTGTTGCTTTATTAATGATGATCATTCATTTGATATCTGGTATGATCCAGATTATCATAATAAAATTGCAATTGATGGTGGTTTGGCAGTAGGGAATAAAGGTCAGCTGAATTGTTTGTGTTTAACAAACGGTGAGGTTACAGTCATTAAATATGAGGAAGGACAATCTCAATGAGAAGTGCCTTCTATAATTTGATAAACTTCATCAATATGACAAATATTCATGATGTTTATTGGGGTGCAGCAAAGAAAATATTACAGAATATTTATAAGATTCCAGAGAGTAGTATTACTGATGTTGCGAAAATGTGTTATGTATCCACAGCAACTATTTCCAGACTTTGTCGTAAATTGAATTATGAATCATTTGCTGATTTTAAAAAAGATGTGACAATGAATCTTCATTATTTTAATCAAGATGCAAAAAGATTACTTTTTGATCATCAGCTTCCATCACCTGAAACAATAGGAGAAGGAAAAGAAATTTTTAAGAATCATTTTCAAAATGTAATTCGCAATCTTCAGGATACGTATGATAATATTCGTTATGAAGATTTGATCTATATTGTAGATAAAATTCATGATGCCAAACATATCTGTTTTGCAGGTAATTTCTTTACTCAGTCAGTGTCAATGCAATTACAGATTGAACTTTGTTATTTGGGTAAAGATTGTGTGGCTATGTATCCTTTAGAACAACAAAAAAACATTTATAAAACTTTAAAGGATTGTGATTTAATTATTGTATCTTCTATTGCTGGTGGTTTTTTCAAAGATCATATTGAAACAATGAGAGAACTGGTGAAGACAGAAGCATATGTGATTGCTATTACACAATTAGAGGAGTTTCCATATAGTGATAAGGTCGATATGATTTTAAGAGTAGGAAATGATCATCATTCATTGATTGGTAAATTTTCTATTACATATATCTTTGAAGTATTAGAAGCCTTATATCATCTTAAATACGGTATGAAAAGCAATGAAAAAAGCAACGATTACTGAGAAGTATCGTTGCTTTTTGAAGTTAAGACAACAAAATTCACCTGATTTGGACATAACACTTTATATGGGAATGAAGAAGGACCGCTTAATCCATTAGAAACGATTAATGTCGCATTTTTTTCTTCATATTTTCCATGATTATAAGTCTTAGCTCCCTCGATTGGGAACATAGCACCCAAATAAGGCAGATATACAGAACCACCATAACTATGTCCTGATAATTGTAAATCCACAACATTTTTGGCTTGTGTAAATGTATCAGGCTGGTGTGAAATGCCAAGAATCAATTTATCTTGAGATGTTTTAAATTGAGAAAAATCATATTCATCATCATAGGCAACTAAAGTAAAATTGGTTCCTTTATAATAAATAGGTCTTGTTTCATTGCTGAGAACTTCAAACCCACCATTATTCAACACTTGTGTGACTTCTAATGATGAAGCTTCATCATGTTCACCAAGAACAGCTAATTTACCATACTGACATTGAATCTTTTTTAAGATTTGAGAAACTTCATCAGCTTTAAAAACTTGTTCATCATATAAATCTCCACCAAAGATAACCATATCAAATGGATATTCATTTAATTCATCAACAATTTTTTCAAAACGTGTGATGCTATCTTGGTCAGTAAGATTAACATCTGATATAAAAGCAATTTTAAAGCCATTTAATTGTGAAGAAACAAGAGAACTTATATATTTTTGTTCATGAAATTCATAATCTTCTGGTGAAATGGCATAAACATAATAACCGAGAAAACATAAACCAAAGACGATTAATAATAAAATTAATCGTCTAATCAGCTTTTTCATACTTTTTTATTCATAATAACAGGAATAATCATTGGATTTCTTTTTGTTTTCTGATAGAAATAAGGAGCCAATGTATCCCTGATTGTATTTTTGATTTCACCAAAAGTTGTTTTTCTTTTTAATAATTTAGAAAGTTCTCGACTGACCAACAACTCAGCTTCACGAATCATATCCTTGCTATCTTGCATATACACAAAACCACGTGACATAATGATTGGTTTATTTAATAAACATCCTCCGCGCGAGTCCATAGAAATAAGGACTGAAACCATACCATCTTCACTTAAAATCTGACGGTCTCTTAAGACAGCAGTAGATAAACCAGTAATATCATTACCATCTACATAGATATCATCAACATGAATACGTGGTCCAAGACGTGCTTCTTCATTGTGTAAAAGAATAGAATCACCATTAGATAAAACAAAGGCGTTTCCTTTTGTGAGTCCAACTTCTTCAAATAACTTCGCATGAATTTTTAACATACGGTATTCCCCATGAACAGGGAAGGAATATTTAGGTCGTGTTAATAATAACATTAATTTTTGTTCCTCTTGAGAGGCATGTCCTGAAGTATGTAAGTTATTGATGGCTTCATTAGTTAAAACTCTGGCACCAGCACGGTATAATTTATTGATAACCTTGCTGACACTGCTGGCATTTCCAGGAATTGGATTTGATGAAAAGACAACAGTATCTCCTGGTTTAATAGAAACTTGACGATGTGTTCCATTCGCAATTCGGCTTAATGCAGCAAGCGCTTCTCCTTGGCTACCAGTACATAGAATTAAAATTTCATTATCAGGTAAGTTTTTAGCTTCATCATTTTTAATAAAGAAACGGTCAGGACATTTAATATATCCCAGTTTTCTAGAAACCTGAATATTGTTTTCCATAGAACGACCAAATACTAAAATCTTACGATTGAATTTAACAGCCGCATCAATAATCTGTTGAACACGGTGGACGTTAGAAGCGAATGTCGCAACAATTAAACGACCTTCCGTCTTTCTGAATTCTTCTTGTACACTATAAGCAACCTGCTTTTCACTAATGGAAAAGTTAGGAACTTCAGCATTCGTAGAATCACTTAAAAGAAGAGTCACACCTGTTTCACCTAAAAAGGACATAACCTGAAAATCAGCAGGATCACCAACTGGCGTTAAATCAAATTTAAAATCTCCAGTCGAAACAATGCGACCATTAGGTGTGTTCACAACAATTCCTAAAGATTCAGGAATAGAGTGGTTGGTTTTAAAGAAACCAATATTAAAATATTTTGTTTTAACCTGTGATAAATTATTGATTTGAATCAATTTTGTGGCTTGAGTTAAACGTTTTTCTTCAAGCTTTCTTCTAATCATGGCACAAGCTAATGGTGAAGCATATATAAAAGGAATGTTCACAACCTGTAATAGAAAAGGAATTCCTCCAATGTGATCTTCATGTCCATGCGTAATCAATAAAGCTTTAATTTTCTTTTGGTTGCGTTTTAAATATGTATAGTCTGGAATGACATAATCAATTCCAGGAAGTCCATCTTCTGCAAATTTAACACCGGCATCAATAATGACCAATTCATCATTGTGTTCAATGCAATACATATTTTTTCCAACTTCGTTAAGACCACCTAAGGCAAAAACTTTTGTATCAGTGGCTAATGATTCTTTTTTGTGTTTGTTTTTATTATTATAGGATGTTCTTCTTTGAAAAGAACGTTTTTGAGGCATATCTGCCATTCATTCTCACCTTTCTTTCTCTTGATTTATAATGGATGTCTTTTTGAGATAGTTTTCAACAGCATGATGAAAGTATCTATACTTATATATATTATACCATTTTTCATATGTTTTTTCATTAGTGCTCTCTATTTTATCTATTATTATGATAAAAAAATGTTGAAAAATGAAAATCTATCTTATTGACATACTGTATCATAACTGAAAATATAGTGAAATGCAAATAGAAGATACGAATTTAACAAAAAAGCTACTCCTTTGAGTAGCCGTTAAATCTTTTTACATGCGCCAATTGCTAAAGAATGAGGTCCAATATGACAAGCAACACTTAATGAAAGTGGGTCACAAATGACTTCATGATTTGGGAAAGCTTCTTCCACTTCTTTTTTGAATTCAAGTGCCAAATCTCTATCATATGTATAAGCAATCATGATATGAGCCTCTGACATATCTTCATGTATGGGATCAATACGTTCTTTAATATCTTTTTGAAGGGCTTCAATCATTATTTTTGATGCTTTTTGCATTGTACGTGTTTTTTGGAAAGAATCTAATTTTTCACCTTGAATTGTGAGAACAGGTTTGATTTTTAATAATCCTCCTAAGGCTGCAGCAGCTGGTGTAATACGACCACCTTTTTTTAAATATTCCAAAGTGTTCACAGTAATATAGATAGATGCATTGAATTTATTTTCCATTAAGATATCATGAATTTCTTTTGCATCTTTACCTTGTTTCGCTAATGCCATGGCATCCAAAACATCCCGTTTTTGAGTCACAGAAATACGTTGTGAGTCTACAACAAAGACTTTTCCTTTATAATCTTCATCATCAGCTAACATCATAGCAGTCTGGCAAGAACCACTTAAACCACTTGACATTGGAATATGCACAATCTGATCATAATCTTCCAAAATACGATCAAAGAAAGCCGTCACTTCTCCAGCGGCTGGCTGTGAAGTAAAAACTTCAGCTCCATTCATTAACTTATCATAAAACTCTTCTTGAGTCAGATTGATATCTTCTTTATATTCCTGACCATCAATAGTAAAAGGCATAGGTAAAACAAAAATTCCTAATTCCTTGGCTTCACTTTGCGTAATTCCACTATTACTGTCAGTCATAATTGCTACTTTCATGAAATTCCTCCTTATGTTAATAATATTATTGTATCTAAATAAAAAAATAATGCAACTCTTTTTGTGCATTGAGATATATTTCTAGGGTGAAAATAATAATGATATATTCATATAAAATTGCAAAAAAGATATGATATAGATTGTGAATGTGATAAGATAATGAAAAAAGAAAAGAGGAATGAAAATGCTAGATCGATTGATTGAAAAATATGCTGGCTTTGGTATGAGTGTCATAGAAGCTACCATTATATTTATAGTTGGATGGTATGCTGTGAAAATAATATTACATATTCTTTCAAAGATGATGAGAAGAAGTCAGATTGATGCGATTATTGAGAATTTTGTTATATCTATATTAAATATAGGATTAAAAATCATTGTGATTATTACTGTCATTGCACAGTTAGGTGTACCTACAACATCATTAGTAGCTGTTTTAACAACAGCTGGAGCCGCTATTGCATTAGGCTTGCAAGACTCTATGAAAGGTATTGCTTCAGGTATTACGATTTTATTTTCTAAACCATTTATTAAAGGAGATATTATAGAAATAGATGGCTATGTAGGAACTGTTCAGGAAATACAGCTTCTCTATACAATTGTCATGACATTTGATAATAAAATGGTTGTTATTCCTAATAATGATCTGGTTTCATCTAGTTTTGTCAATTATTCACATGAAGATATCCGTCGTGTGACTATGACGGTAGAATTACATCCTGATAGTGATGTTCAAAAATTTAAGAGTGCTCTTATGAAAGTTATAGATCAACATCCATATGCTTTAAAGGAACCAGCACCTGTTGTGAAAATTGGCGAATATAAAGAAAGAAGTGTTTCCATGCAAATATGGGTATGGTCTAAAAATGAATATTTTTATGATTTGAATGATGATTTGTGGGTAGCAGTCAGAGATATTTTCAAAGAACAAAATATCAAAATTCCATCACAACAAATTGATGTCCATATTCAACAAAATGATATAAAATCATAAAAAAATGTTTAAACATTCATACAATACCGATATAATTGTATACAGATGTCAAAAAATAATATCTATATTTAGTTAAAATACAAAAAAATATGTGTTTCGGTTGGTTTATGACAAAAAAGCAAAAAAACATTAAAAAAGTATAGCAATCTTAAAAGAGTTGTGATATATTAGTAGAAAATAACTAACGTGATTGGTTATTTTGGAGGAGGGAAATTAAATAATGAAAAAGAATTGGTTTGCAAAAGCTGCCGCTTCTGTAACATGCTTAGCTATGTTAGTTGGATGTGGTGGCACTAATACTTCTACAGAAGGAGCTGTAAGTGTAAACTTAGCTAGTGAACCACCTGAAATGCTTTCATTCTTGAACACAGATAGTACTTCAGGGAATGTGCTTAGACACGTAATGGAAGGGTTGATTACATTAGATGCAAATAATGAAGCTCAACCTGGTGTTGCTAAAGAAGTTCCTACAAAAGAAAATGGTGGAATTTCTGAGGATGGAAAAACAGTAACATTTACATTGAATCCAGATGCAAAATGGCAAGATGGGACTCAAGTTACTGCTCAAGATTTTGAGTTCGCATGGGATCAATTATTCTCACCAACAAATGGTGCAGGATATGCTTCTACATGGGCACCTTTAATTGTAGGAGCTAACGATTATTTGAATACAGCACTTACTTTACAGGATGAATATGTAAAAGCTGGAAAAGCAAAAATGGTTGAAGAAACTGAAGATGGAGAAACAGTTCAAGTCTTCAAAACAAATTCTGAAGCAGATGAAAAAGCATATCAAGCAGATTTAGAAACACGTACTAAAGAAAATTTAGATAAAAAAGGATGGGCTGCTTCTGAAGACGGAACTACATTTACTGTTCAATTAACTGGACCTTATGTATATTTCGTAAAATTAATGGCATTCTATAACTTTGCACCACTTCAACAAAAAGCATATGAAGCAAGTGGTGGATTAGACACTTATATGGAAGGATTTGTTGGAAATGGACCATTTATCTTTAAAGAATGGTCACATAATGAACAAATCGTACTAGAAAAAAATGAGAACTATTGGAATAAAGATAATATCAAATTAAATGAAATCACATTCAAAATGATTGATAACACAAATACTGCTTTAAATGATTTTGAAAATGGTACAGTTGATATGATTGGTTTAACTGGTGAACAAGCTAATAACTTATCAAAAGAAGGTAGAGAAGTATTAAACTTTGCTGATGGTTCTGTATGGTATTTTGAATTTAATCATAATGTAAAAGGATTAAACAATGTTAAAGTACGTCATGCTTTATCATTAGCTTATGATATTGATACTTATATTGATACAGTAAAAGGTGATCAATCTACAGCTGCAACATGTTTAACTGCACCTTCAGTAAACAATGGTGAATTTACAAAAGCTGTTGGTAATTTATATGAAAGACCTAAAACTGAAGCAGACTATGCTGAATTAAAAGCATTATTAGAAGAAGGTTTAAAAGAAGAAGGATTAGACATTGATACATTTGAAGTAACATTATTAGGTGACACTGGTGATGATGCATTAAAACAATATGCTTACTTTAAAGAACAATGGGAAAAGAACTTAGGAATTTCAGTTGAAATTAAACAAGTTGAATTCAAAACAAGAATTGCAGATATGCAAAGTGGAAACTTTGACATCGTATTTGCTGGATGGTCTGCAGACTATGATGATCCAATGAGTTATCTTGATTTATGGTTAACTGGTGGTGGAAACAACCATGGTGGATATTCTAATCCAGAATACGACAAACTTGTTAAAGCTGCATTAGTTGAAAGCGATAGTGCTAAACGTACTGAATACTTAATTCAAGCTGAAAAAATCCTTGCTGAAGATTACGCTGTTGGTTTAATCTATAACAGACAAAAATCTTATATTTGTTCAGATAGATTAACTGGTGTTGTCAGAAATGCATTTGCTGATATTGATTTAAGATTTGCTGAAGTTAAGTAAAAAAACGGTTTAAAGAAACCTAATGGGACTATGTGTTGTCTATATAGTCCCATTCTATTGTTTAAAGAAAAATAAAGGATGTGAAAAAAATGGGTAAAAGAAAACAATTAATCAAATATATTTTACAACGTCTTTTATATTCGTTTGTGACAATTCTTGTATTAATTGTTATAACTTTCTTTTTAATGCATTCTCTTCCAGGTGATCCGATTTCCGGTGAAAAGGCAATCAGTCCAGCGGTTGAAGCGGCATTAAAAGCAAAATATGGTTTAGATAAACCATTATTAGAACAGTTATTTATTTATATTGGAAATGCCTTAACAGGTGATTTTGGATCATCTATTAAATATGGTAGAGATGTTTCAACAATTTTAGGAACTGCATTTCCTTATTCAGCTGAATTAGGAATTAGAGCGATGATTTTAGCTGTATTTGGTGGTGTTGCAATTGGATCATTATCAGCAATTAGACGTGGTTCAAAAATTGATACATTTGGTATGGGTATTGCAGTTTTTGGTGTTTCTGTACCAAACTTTATTGTGGCGGCACTGCTACAGTATTTTGTTGCCTTACAGTTTAATAAATTGACAGGAACGGTTATTTTTCCCATTACGGGTTGGCAAAGCGAAGCTGCGAAAATACTGCCATCCATTGCACTTTGTTTAGGACCTTTGGCAACGATTTCTCGTTTGACAAGAACAAGTATGCTAGATGTTCTCAGTTCGGATTATATCAAAACAGCAAAAGCTAAAGGTTTATCTGAAAAAATGATTATTTGGCGTCATGCTTTAAGAAATGCTTGTATGCCTGTTTTAACAGTTTTAGGACCAACAATTGCTTCAATTTTAACTGGATCATTCGTTGTTGAACAGGTTTTCTCTATTCCTGGAATGGGGCGTTATTTCGTAACGTCAATTAAGGAACAGGATTATACAATGATTGCGGGAACAACTATCTTGTTTGGTATTTTCCTAATATTATCTATTTTAATTGTTGATATTTTATATGGAGTTATTGACCCTAGAGTCAATGTAGCTGGAAAGAAGGAGTAGTGTGATATGGCAGAATTAAATAAAGAAATTGTAGAAGAAATTACTCCAACAACTGACATTGATAGCAGTGCTTTTGAATGGGTTGGTCGTGATTTAGAAAAGAGTGAAGAAATTAGAAGACCAAGTATTAGCTTCTGGCAAGATGCTTTTGGTCGTTTGAAAAGAGATAAATCTGCAATTGTATTTGTAACAATTTTAGTTATTATTTCATTGTGTGCTATTTTAATTCCTATTTTTTGTCCATATGGGTACTCTGAACAGCATACATGGCATGTCAATGCAGATCCATTTTTTAGTGATGGAACATGTTTCCATATTTTTGGAACTGACTATTTAGGTAGAGATACTTTTGTACGTATCTGGGAAGGTGGACGTATTTCATTAATTATCGCCTTTGTTACGGTGCTTGTAAACTGTCTCATTGGTGTTGTTTATGGTGGAATTTCTGGATACTTTGGTGGTTTTGTAGATACAATCATGATGCGTATTGTTGAAATTGTTAATGGTATTCCATATTTAATGATCGTTATCTTATTGATGACAATCATGAAACCAGGTATGATAACGATTATTATCGCAATGGTTTCGGTAGGATGGGTTGGAATGGCAAGACTTGTTCGTGGTGAAGTCATGCGTTTGAAAGAACAGGAATTTGTTATTGCTGCGAAATCAATGGGATGTTCAACAACACGAATTATTGCTAAACACTTATTCCCTAACATTTTATCAATTATCATTGTAAATTTAACTTTAGCAATTCCTAGTGCTATTTTTACTGAAGCATTCCTTTCATTTATTGGTTTGGGTATTCCTGTACCTGGAGCTTCATGGGGTACAATGGCACAAGATGGTATTACAAACTTCAGATACTATCCTGAACAGTTATTATTCCCTGCATTTTTTATCTCAATTACAATGTTAAGTTTTAACTTGTTAGGAGATAAATTAAGAGATGTCTTCGATCCAAAATTAAGGAGGTAACATGAATGTCAGATAGAGTTTTAGATATAAAAGATTTATATGTGTCTTTTGATACATATGCTGGTGAAGTACAGGCTGTACGTGGTGTTACGTATCATGTCGATAAAGGTGAGGTTTTAGCAGTTGTAGGTGAATCAGGATGTGGTAAATCTGTAACTGCACAGACAATCATGAAATTAAATCCTATGCCCCCTGCAAGAATTAAATCTGGTGAATTAATATTAGATGGTATTGATATTGTTAATACATCAGAAGAAGATATGCAAAAAATTCGTGGAAAAGAAGTAAGTATGATTTTCCAGGATCCAATGACATGTTTAAACCCAACAATGCAAGTTGGAAAGCAGATTGTTGAAGCAATCAAGCATCATCAAAAATTAAGTAAAGAAGAAGCTGAAGCAAAAGCAATTGAAATGCTTAAAAAAGTTCAAATTCCTAATGCAGAAGAACGTGCTAAACAATATCCACATCAATTTTCTGGTGGAATGAGACAAAGAGCAATGATTGCCATGGCTTTATCTTGTAACCCAAAATTATTGATTGCTGATGAACCAACAACAGCCTTGGACGTAACAATTCAGGCACAAATTATTGATTTATTAGCTGAAGTACGAAAAGAAATTGATACTGCTATTATTCTTATTACACATGATTTAGGAGTTGTTGCATCTTTAGCAGATAGAATTGCTGTTATGTATGCTGGTAAGGTTGTAGAAACAGGAACTTCTGATGATATTTTCTATAATCCAAGTCATCCATATACAAGTGCATTATTAAATTCATTACCAAAACATGATACAAATAAAGAAGATACATTAACATCAATTCCTGGAACACCTCCTGATTTGTTAATGCCACCTCAAGGGTGTGGATTTGCAAGTCGTTGTGATAAATGTATGAAAATATGTAAAGAAAAACAACCTCCAGTATTTAAAGTTGGAGAAGGACATGAAGCTTCTTGCTGGTTATTACATAAAGATTGTCCTGTAAATAAGGAGGAAAAATAATGGAAGAAAAAGTTCTCTTATCATTGGATGATATTTGTAAGAGTTTCCATGTAAATGGTGGAATCTTAAAAGCTGTTAATCATGTTTCTTTTGATATAAAAAAAGGTGAAACATTAGGATTGGTTGGTGAATCTGGTTGTGGAAAATCAACATTAGGTCGTACAGTTATGGGAATCTACCAGCCAACATCAGGAACAATTACATATGATGGTGAAGTTGTTCGTATTAAAAATGCAAAAGATCGTTTGAATTTTGCTAAAAAAGCACAAATGATTTTCCAGGATCCTTATGCATCATTAAATCCACGTATGACTGTTGGAGATATTATTGCAGAAGGTATGGAAGTTCATAATATGTATGATGCGAAAAAAAGAAAAGAAAGAGTTGATGAACTTTTAGAGTTAGTAGGTTTAAATAAAGAATTTGCTAACCGTTTCCCACACGAGTTTTCTGGTGGTCAGCGTCAACGTATTGGTATTGCTCGTGCACTTGCAATTGAGCCTGAATTTTTGATTTGTGATGAACCTATTTCGGCATTAGATGTTTCTATCCAGTCACAGGTTATCAACTTATTGATTGATTTACAAAAAAAATTAAATTTAACATATCTTTTCATTGCTCATGACTTAGATATTGTCAGATATATTTCTGACCGTATTGTAGTTATGTATTTGGGACATGTTGTAGAAGTTGGGGATGCTAATACTGTTTATTATAATGCAATGCATCCATATAGCCAAGCCTTATTATCAGCTGTTCCTATTCCCGATCCAAAATTAGAAAAAGAAAAGAAAAGAATTATTTTACAGGGAGATATTCCTAGTCCAATTAATTTACCTGCTGGATGTCCATTTGCAGGTAGATGTAGCAAAGCATGCGAAAAATGTCATAGTGAAAAACCTGAATTAAAGGAATTAGAAGAAGGACATTTTGTTGCTTGCCATTTCCCTGGTTAATTCACTTTTCATAATAGATGAATTGTAATTAGCAATAAAAGTCATTTCAAACAACTTAAAGTTACAGTTTGAATACTTATATAATAGAGGATGAGTACTCATTTTCTTACATTAAAATTTCAAAGAAGAATTATTATCTGGAGTTGGATAATAATTCTTTTTTTTACTTTTTAATAAGTTTAGATTTTCACTTTTTTATAATAGTGATATTCATATTCTTATTCTTTTTATTTATAAATAAATGTTTAAAAAAAAGTCTGCCAGCAAAGGCAGAACGATATGAGTTATAATATATTTTCAGATTGAAGCATTATATGTAAAAAAGAAGAAAAAGTATTCAGATTGTATAGTTTAATTAATTATGAGTATAGAATTGAGAGATTATTTGTGCCTGATTTTGTGAAATTATAAAAGTTGGAATGATTGTAACAACTCTTTTTTCATTTAATATAATCATGGCAATTAAATCATTTTGATAATATCCATATATGATATCACCTTGTATTTTCAAAGAATCACAACCAAATTCAGACGGCTGGCTTTGATATTTTTTAAAAAGTTTTTGAGCTTTTGATTCTTCGTTGAAATGATATTCTTTTGTATAAAGAACAGTATTATCAACCGTTTCTAAACTGCTATAAGATTCATTAACAACAAAACTTGAACGCTTTTGCGTTTCTAAAGTACTTTCACCTTCAATGCCTAATTCATTTAAAGTAATAACAGGATGATCTTGAATTGAAAATGATTGAGCGTTTATTGCATCTTCTAAAAGACCACCGATAAAGAAAATGACTGATATGATTAATAATATATTCATTATCTTATGTTTAAAAGCAATTGATTTTTTATTGAGAGATTTTAGTTTCTTATGAAGATAGGCATTGAATTGTGTAAAACCAATAAAATGGAAATAACTTGTTAAGAAAACTGTGATTGATAGAAGGATAAAACCAGTATAAACAAATAGAATACCATTACTTAAAAAAGAATCAATATTAAAGGAAGATAATAAATAACAATAAAAAGATCCCAAAGCTAAGCTTATAAATCCAAGTAACAAATAGAACATTCTGGTTTTCATAAGTACAACATTGTTTTGAAAAGGTTTGGCAGATATAGGGTGATTAGATGCAAAAATATACATGTTTTGTTTAGAATAAATACATTGGGCATGTTGTTTTTCATATTTTTCTATAAAAAGATTTTTTTTCACAAGCATATCATTACGTGACTCGGCATCTGGATGGTAGAAAGTTATATGATAAAAAACGGGTGTATTTGTTTTTTTAAAAAAAGATACATAGGAAAGATGGTTCGTTTTATAACCTTTTTTACCTAATTCATCTAATTTTTCTTGTAAAAGTTCATATTCATAAGGTTTATAATTCATAATCATTAATTTCATGGCTGTTAACCTCCTCAATGTGGATATTATATCAAAGTCAGAATATCTTGTCTATCAAAGAAAAAAAGCTCATATGAGCTTTTATAATTGAAGTAAAAATTGTGTATAAGCAAGATAAGCTTCATAAACATCAACTTTTGATACAATTTCATGAGGGGCATGCATATTTAAAACAGCAATACCAGCATCAATAACATTCATATCATAATTTCCTAAGATGTAGGCAATAGTACCTCCACCACCTTGGTCAACTTTACCAAGTTCAGCAGTTTGGAAATGGACACCAGCTTGATCCATAACATTTCTAATTTTAGCAAAATATTCAGGATTAGCATCATTGCTTCCGCTCTTACCACGAGAACCAGTGTATTTATTGAAAACAATTCCTTTTCCTAGATATGCGGCATTTTTAGGATCATTCACTTCTTTATATAATGGGTCAAAACCAGCGCTGACATCACTTGATAACATCATAGAATGAGCTAAAGCTTTTCTAACAGATAAGAATGTATCATCACCACATAAGTGTAAGATTTGAGCAATTGTATTTTCAAAGAATAAAGATTGAGCACCAGTCGCACCAACACTACCA
>DGYFI06203__coassemble_1569_pt1 | contig 15691 bp, 14 predicted proteins | sample DGYFI06203__metabat2_low_PE_023 | metagenome-assembled genome bin DGYFI06203 | reverse complement strand
TTTATATTCCAGATATAGAAGAACAGACTGTAACAATTCTTCGTGTCATGTATAGCGGACGCAACATAGAAGAACAGTTAAGCATCCATACAAAACAATAAACAATTTCATATTCCATACAAAGCGGTTACTCTTTTGCAAGTTTATAGAGTTTATAGTGCTTGATACCGAGTCTGTTCGTACACGGTAAACCGTATACAAATAAAATTTTAGGAATTAAAGATTCTTTTTCAGTGTTGCAAAAAAGCTTTCCATTCGGGAATTGTCATAGTAGTGATTCACACCACTGAGACTCTGCTCCACTCCGGCTTTGGATAATGCATCTCTAAATGCTTCACTGGTATACTGGCTCCCACGGTCTGAATGCAGGATACAGCCGTCAAGTTTGTAACGTTTTGTAACAGCATGGAAAGCATCGATACATAATTCCTTCTTCATGTTGTCTCTCATGATCAGGGAAAGAATCTCTCCGTTATAACAGTCCAGAATCGGAGATATATACAGTTTTCCATCCTGGCAAGGAATCTGCGAAATATCAGTTAACAACTTTTTTAATGGCTGTGATGCTGAAAAATCCTGCTTGATCAGATTTTCCTGTTCCTGGATTTCGGTTGTTGCATGTGTAAGTCTTTTCGGTCTGCGATGAGGATTATGCAGCCATCCATGTTCCCGCATGATCCGGGTAATACGGCGGATTCCTGCCTTGATTCCTTTTTGCAGAAGCGCTAACTGCATACGGGGAACCCCATAATTATCATTATATGGAGATTCTTCTAGAATGAACTGTATCGCTGCCGAAAGAACGGTATCTTTATTCGGTTTGCCAAGGTTCCTACGATATTAATAGTAACCGGAAACACTGACACAAAAGATTCTGCACATCAGTTTCACGGTCCATTTGCCATGATGTTTTTCAAAGATGAACAGATAGCGCTGATGAGCTCTTATTTCTTTCGGCGTTGTGCGAAAAAACCAAGTGCCTCCTTTGGCATGTTTCAGTTCTGTATTTTCTTTTTCCAGTTCTCGGATGCGTTGCTCTACAGAATCTGCAGACATCCGTTTATGACCACTGCCACAGTATAAATCTGCTCCATATTTTTTTCGATTATTACGCCACCCGGACAGCGTGTAATATGGGATGCCTAATTGAGCGGCGGCTGCTTTTACTCCGATTTCATCGGAAAGCTTTAGTGCTTCTTCTTTAAATGATTTGTCGTATTGCATTTTTCTCACCTTCCGTGTATTGATAATATCATAGATTTGGTGAATTTTACGACTCTACTTAAACGTTACCACTCCAGAGGGATAAAATTAAGACAGAAGTATATTGTTGACGGATAATTTTATTTTGGATGAAATAAGTAATAAGACAGTTTGGACCAAGTTGCTTTAAAAATACAATTTTGAGAAATAACAGAGCAACTTTGTTATATTAGGTTAGAAGATATGGTTAATTTAAATCAATGTTTTACGATAAGTAGATGGGGGTAAAATTATTAAAATTTGCATTTGCGATGCAAGTAAGTTGTGGACTAAAATTTATAAGATGTGATATACTTAAAAGCATTAAATAATATGTTGTATATAGAGTATTATAGCATCCCATAAAATATTTTGAGGTAAACGAAAGGTATATAATATAAATGATAGAGAATATTAAATATAATTCGTGGCCAGGAAGAATGGCTGCATCTAATAGCGCATTTTTAGAAGAGTGTTCCAATTTATATTCAAATCATTATGGAGTCTGGGGCGAAAAAGGTCCCCATCCGGGAGAACAGGTAAAATTATCAAAAGAAAAGTTACGTGATTGGTTAGAGTGTGAATATGTTACAATATATTATGCAACTATAGAGGAAAAACTGGTTGGATATGCAATTGCTTTTAGTAAACGTGAATACCATTATGGAATTGTGACTTGGGTAACACAATTGGTAGTACATAAAAATTATAGAAAACATGGTATAGCAAAAAATATTTTGTTTTCTATCTGGGGGTTTTCAGATCATTTCGCATGGGGGATTGTGAGTGCTAATCCATATGCTATACGTGCATTAGAGAAAGCAACACGTCGTAGAGCTATTCCTGTTCGAATTAAAAAAAATTGTCAAAAACTTAAAAATATAGGAAAAGAGAATGTCCCTTTTATTGATGAAAATTCAGAATTTAAAGTTGAAACTGATATTTCAGCAGTAAATACTCGTTTTTTTGTAAGTCATAAGGAAACACTTGAAATGATACATAATGTTTCAAAAAAAAACATCCCATGGAAACTGGGAAATATTAAAGAGGGATGGGAATGGCTCGCATTTACATTTCAGGACCAAGAACAAATATCTCTCAGTGCAGAGGAAATTGAGAATATGGTGGAAACGGCAGATTCAGTTGTTCGGCAAGCTTATGCTAGGATGAATATAGACACAACGAAACAAAGTTGGATGAAGAACACAAAAAAAGAGATAGATTATATTTTTGAAAAAGGTAACATTAAACATTCAGACCTGATTTATGATTTGGGGTGTGGAATTGGACGCCATTCGTTGGAAATGGCCAAAAGGGGAAGGAAGGTAATTGGTATTGATTATGTAGAGGAAAATATAAAAGCAGCACGTTCACAAGCTAGAGTGCAAGGACTAAATAGTGTGGAGTTTATCTATGCTGATTGCAGAAAATATACCAATGATAATAAAGGAAAACTAGTTCTTTGCTTGTATGATGTTGTGGGGTCTTTCGCAAATATTACTGATAATTTAGAAATTATACAGACTGCATATAATTTATTAGAAAATAATGGGATTGCCGTTTTTTCAGTTATGAATTATGAAATGACTGTGGCAAACGCTCAAAATAAATTCATCTTTGAACTGGAAGCTAACCAATTGTTGAATTTACCAGCATCAAATGTAATGGAAACAACAGGAAACGTATTTAATCCTAAATACTATATCGTTGATACAAAATCACATTTAATTTACAGAAAAGAGCAATTTAAAAATGGAACAGGGTTACCGATAGAACTAATTGTTCGAGATAGAAGATTTACGATGGATGAAATGATTTCATTTTGTCAAAATGTAGGATTTAGAATTATTGAAACAAAATATACAAATGCAAGTAATTGGTTGAATGAGTATGAAGCTACTAGTACAAGAGCTAAGGAATTGCTAATTATTTGTCAAAAGTGATAGGTAATAAATACTAATTACATAAAGGATTATAACTATGAAAAAAAGGAAAAAGACAACGTCGGATATAATACCTGATAAGCTATTGATGGATAGAAATGATATAAAAAAAATATGTGAAAATTATATTAGTAAAGAGCATTGCAATAATCTTTTAGGAGTCCTTTTTGGAATAATATCATCCCTTATTGTAATTTTTATTACTGAAGACATAACTATGGAAAGGGATGGAGTGTTTATTATAATATCTGTGGTATCCTTCACGCTTTTTTTTGTTGTGATTATTCTACGGATTAGGGAATTCAAAGGTTTAAATCTATTACAGGATATTTACGATTTGGTGATAGAGGAGTCGGATCATACAGCTATTTTTTTAGTAGGTAAAAAGCATAAAAATAATATAGGTATTGAGGAAATAGAACTATTGACAGAACAACATGGGCAGGGGGCAAAATTTTTAGTTTATTTACCGATAAGTGATATTGAGGGTAAAAAGATAATAAAAGAAAAGTTGGCAATTAAATTAGGAATTGTAAAAAATGCAATTCAAATAGACCATATAGATTCTTACAATTATATCAAAAGAACTCAAAATGGAGGAAAAGAAAAGCTGATTAGATATGAGTTTTATGATACAAAAATTGAAAAGCGTTTAGAAGATTCTATTGATTCTAAGTTTGAATGGATTAATTTTGAATACTTAAAAAAAGATGTGGCTTCGCAAATTAGTAATCATGATATTATAGAATATATAGAAAATCATTTGCTTATGAAAATTCCACACTCTTTTATTCAATTTGATAAAAAACAGCCAATAAAAATCATTTGGAATATTACAAAGCAATGTGATTATAAATGCAAAATTTGTGCTACAGAATCTTCAAATAGAAAAGAATTAACAAGGGAAGAAAAGGCGGCAGCTTTATTATCTATATTATCTTTGACTAAAGAAAGAATAAAGGAATTAGATTTTTCTGGTGGAGATCCTTTATCTAATTCTGAAAGTAGAAAAATAATAAAATATGCTATTAATGAACTTGGAAGAGAAAAGGTATATGTTACAACAACAGGAAAAGGAATACAAAAAGCATATCAAGATAATGAAAACCTTAATCAGTTATTGTACAACTGTGAAATTACGATTGAAGATACTTTAAATGGAACCTCTGTGCGCGGACAAGTGGATTATAGTAATAATAATATTTTTGTAGTAAATAAAAAATATAAAGAATATATACATAATTTGATAATAAATGTACCTATTGTTAATCCAACTATGCCTGAAACAGAAATTGAACAATTGGTTCAAAATCTATCTAATATCAATGTATATAATAAACAAGTGGTTCTTATTAGATTGATGAAGGTTGGAAAAATAAAAAATGATTATCCAAAACATTATGATCCTAAACGATTTATAGATCTTTTCATAAAATATGCTGAAAAATATAAATTAAAGTGTCGATTACAATGTGCTTTAAGAGGGAAATATGAAGATCGAAAATGTAATATGTTAGAAGAAAAAATAGGAATTGATTGTGAAGGTAACGTTTTTGCATGTGCTTGGGGAGGTTATATAACTGACGAAATAAATTTAAATCCCTTTTTCTTAGGAAATATTTTAGAAAAAGATTTACAGGAAATATTAGATGGAGAGAATACATATAAGCTAAGACGCAAAATGAAATATTCTACAAATCAATGTAGAGTATTCTGTACTTTAGAAGCAGGAGGAAAGCAAATAGAAAATCAAGGAGATGTTTTATTTCCTGAAAGGAGTAAGTGATTTGACCAAAATCGAACAAGAAAATTATTATGTAGAAGAGTTGGAAGAAATACGCGAGTTAATACACATCTCCAATTATGAGATAGCAATAAAAAGGTTACAAAATATTATAATACAAACTAAAGTGGAAGAGGATTATTTAAAATATTATATAACTGCTTCCAAATTATTAGCACTGTGTTTTAGAAAATGTAAAAAATACAAAAAAGCAGAAGATGAATTAAAAAGAAGTATTATATTGTTGAAAAAAGTATTTATGAAAAACTTTTCTGAACAATATTATAAAGAGTTCGGGGTACTTATTGTTAATTTAGGGATTATCTATGAGGAATTAGGGAATAATCAAGAAGCACTTGAAGAGTACAAAAGAGCAGAAGGAATATTCAAAAAAATAGGTGATAATTCTAATTTGTTTAAATTATATATAACAATGCACTTCACATTAATTAAAGCAAATCAATTATCTACAGCAAAGAAATTTTTGGATATTGCGGTTGATATTGCAAAACAAAATAATATAGTGTATGATGAACAAACTCTTTATCAATGCTATTTAGAAATAAAGGAGAAAGAAAATGCTAAAAGTTAAATCAAAAGTCGAATTGTTAAGTAACCCAAGTTATGAAGAAATGTTAACTAAAATCGAATGTATTGGTCGAGTGTGTTACAAAAGTGAAAATCGAATTGAAGAAGGATCGGCTGAAAAATTTATACGAGGAATAATAAAGAGAGGGCATGAATCAGTAATTGAACATGAGTCTTTATCAGTTCGTGTTATATGCGATAGAGGAATATCACATGAAATAGTTAGGCATAGAATAGCAAGTTATAGCCAAGAAAGTTCTAGGTATTGCAATTATAGTAATGATAAATTTTCTAATCAAATTTCATGCATAGATATTGCAACAGGTTTTAAATATGATCTGAATAATGAAAATGATTTCAAAAAATATCAAATATGGGAAAAGGCTATGAAATCTTCGGAAGAATATTATTTTCAACTTTTAGACCTCGGAGCGAAACCAGAAGAGGCGCGTAGTGTTCTTCCTAATTCCTTAAAAACAGAACTTATCATTACAATGAACTTAAGGGAATGGAGACATTTCTTTAAATTACGTACTAGTCATCGTGCGCATCCACAGATGGTAGAAGTTGCTTGTAATATTTTAAATCAATTTGTTGAGAGATATCCGTTATTTTTCGAAGATTTAGTGGAGTAATACTGATGATAGATGAAGCAATTAATCTTGTTAGGGAATTTCATATATTAGCAGAACAACCAGTGGCAGAATATCCTCGTTTTTTAGAATCTGAGAGGGTCAGAATTAGAGCAAAATGGATCGTTCAAGAAATTGATGAACTATGCGAGGCAAAAAATGTTTATCAACAGGCAGATGCAGCAATGGATATTCTTTATTATTTGTTAGGTGTGTTTGTTGAAATGGGAATTTCAGCTGATAAATTATTCTATATTATTCATGAAGCAAATCTTCGTAAATTAACAATGGCAGATTGTATAATTAAGGATGATGAATTAAAGGTGCAAAAACCTAATAATTGGAAGCACCCAGATGAATTGGTAAAAAAAGCGGTAGACCAAATGATAGATGAAAAGATATAAAAGGTATCCCTTAAAGAAAATGATGAGAGTATTCTAAGGTCTGTGAAATTTTTATAATATGTTCGTAATATTAGCGTCGGGTTTACCGTGTGCTATTATCAAGTAAAATTGGTCACTTTATCTTGTGAAGTAAAAAGAAAGATGAGAAAGATACTATAGTAATTATAGGATTTCTCATCTTTCTCTTAGTTATTGGGTTGAGAATGTGCTAAAAAAATCTGGGAAACTATGAAAACAGTCAAATTCTTTAGTTATTTTATTCGCTTGCGTATCGTTAAGCCAAAGAATATTTTTTATTTCGGGAATACCAACAATTCCTTGAATATATCCATTACGAAGTAATTCAAGGATTTTAGCATTTTTTATTGATTCATAAGAATGCTTTATTTCCGAATTTTCAATAAGAGGAGCTGGTTCAATTTCCATAAGTTTATTTTTCCGTAAATAAGAAAAAAAATTGTTAACAAAAGTTTTGTTGACATAATTGTAATTGCATAAAGAAAGTACTAGTGTTTGTAAACTGACTTGAAAACTATGTTTAATTGGAAACAGTTGGTTGATTGAAGTCATATTGTTTAGAATACTATTATAATTACTTAAATGTTCAAATGGAACCAAAAAATAACCTGCAAATACATTAGCCATTTTATCAAGAAAATTTAGATTGTTATTTTCTATATTATATAATCTACGTTTATAAAGTGGGCGATGAAGAATAATATGACCATACTCATGAAATATAGTAAAGATTATTCTTTCTAGTGTCATTTGCTCATTGCAATTTACAAAAATATAACATCCCTTTTCCTCGTCAACATAAGACAAACCAGAAGTTTGCGAATTCCCGAAGTCGACAAAAAGAATATGAATTCCTTTCTGCTGAAGAAGAGATATTGCTCCTAAAGCATTAGTGTCGTAAATTCCAAGTTTTTTCCTTTGTTCAAGTGCAATATTACGTAATTCAATCTCTAATTCTTCAGTCATCTTTAATTTAGTAGTATTCCATTCAAAATTTATATCGATAGGAGAATTATTGACATTTATTACTAAGTTATATTGTTCTGGAAAATATGATATTTGTGATCCGAGTTTTTTGGCCAAAGTGTAATAAGTATAAATAGATGACATTATCTTGTTTGCAATTGTGTCAGTGGCTAATTGATAATTCAAAGCTGTTCGAAATAAAAAATTTGATGGCTCTTGTGGGGAAACCATTAAATCATTGATAGGAACAGAAAAGAAATTTGCTATCTCCATAAGTTTAACACTGTCAATGACACTATTGCCTTTAAGATAATTTTGTAACGTCTGCCGGCTGATGGATAAAGTTTTGGCAAGTTCAACGGTGGTTATAGATCGGCTTTCCATCAATGACCGGATATTGTTCCCGATTGAGCGTGCTAAATCCATTATTTGCCCTCCTTTTCTATGCTTATTATAGCTTATGTGTAAAAATAAATCAACGCAAGTTTAATATATTTTACATAAAAGAAGATTTTAAAATTAAAAAATGAAATTGTGGAAAAAATATTTAACATATGACTTGCAATGAAAAAAATATAGTGATATACTGCATGCAGGAACTACAAACATGACTAACTTTTGACTACCACCTGAAGTTAGTCTATGAATGTGAAAGGTAAGGTGATGTGGTGGCTGAGAAGAAATAAAAAAGAGCCCTTAGAAGAGCTCTTGACGTAAATAGTTACTTTGATACGCTTGTGTAACTATACCACTTGATAACCATGTGGCTACCACCCCACAATGGTTTTGTTAGTGTACTTGTTTAGTATAACAGAATTTATGGTAAAATCAAGTGGTTCCATCAAAAGTGTAAATATTTTTGAAAGGAATTTTTTTATGGAACATTTAATAACAACTGAAATGGAAGTAATTGATTTACTGGAATATGCGAAAGCAGGAAAAAATCCTCCAAAGGGAAAGAAATACAAATTTAAAGTTAAGAACAAGGTTTATGAAGTATCGGTTGAGGTAATGACTGGTAGAGAAATTTGTGAAATGGCAGGTTTAATTCCTCCGGAAATGTTTCGGTTAGATATGAAACTGAAAGGAAACGTTTGGAAGAAAATTGAACTTGATGAGATTGTTGATTTTACAACTCCGGGAATTGAAAAATTCGAATATGTTTCTTTGGATCAGACGGAGGGATAATATGCGAAGGGAATTTCAATTCAATGAGGAGGAGACAGCGTTTTTGGACACGCTGTCTCCGCAATGGGAGACAATAAAAGAAAAAGGTTTCAGATGGTTATTAATACCTAATTTCCCAATACCACAGGGATATACAGTAGACAATGCGATAGCAGCAATAAATATACCTTTGGAATATCCAATAGCACAGCTAGATATGGTGTATTTTTACCCTGCTATAAAGCGAAATGATGGTAAATCAATTAGACAGACGCAATATTACCAGACAATTAATGGGAAGAGTTTTCAACGTTGGTCAAGACATTATACATCGATTAATCCGTGGAATCCAAATGGAGATTCTATAATAACACATATTATGGCAATTCAAAATTGGTTGGAAAGAGAATTCGGGAGGAATGTATAATGAAATTGAGGTTAAGATTGACAGAAGATCAATATACCCAAGTTGAAAATTTTTTGTTGGTTGGGAAAAAGACATTTGGGATCACAGGATGTGGGAGTGATCCCAAAGGGCAGGAATATAGCTATAGTTTACGTGAACTTTTCCATACAGAGTTAGATGATGGTTTTCAAGAAGGGAAAATCTATTTTAGGATTGCTTCAGGAAAAAGTGAAATTTACAATCAGCTTGACATTATTGCTCAAAACGAATGCCAGCTTGAAACTTTTATAGTCTGTTATATTGTATCAAATAGCCTTTTGGCTTTTTGCATAAAAAAAGGAATTATATATCCATTTGATTTGATTGCAGTTGTTGGAAACAAGATTAAATTTTATTTTAATGATCAAGCTATTCATTATGAAGAAATGAATTTAAGAACAGAGCAGATGTTTGGAAAGGCAACAGTATCTATTTTGCAGAAACTTAAAGTTGGAGTGATTGGCGTGTCTGGAACAGGTAGTATTGTTGCTGAGCAACTAGTGAGACTGGGAATTGGTGAAATAGTGTTGGTTGATAATGACGTAGTTGAGGAAAAGAATTTAAATAGAATTCTTAACTCAAAGAAACGAGACGCATTATCTGAAATATTTAAAGTTGAAATGTTTGAACAATATATTAAAATAGCGGAATTGCCGACAAAGGTTATTACGCGTAATACTGTTGTTGCAAATTATGAGACGATTAAAGAACTATCACAATGTGACGTGTTATTTGGATGTCTGGATTCAATCGATGGTCGGCATCATTTAAATATTATATCAACATGTTATATTATTCCATATTTTGATGTTGGAGTAAAACTTGTGGCAGATGGAAGTGGCGGAGTCGATGAAATTACAACTGCGGCACATTATATTCAACCAGGAAAATCAAGTTTAATGAGCAGGCACGTATACAATTCAGAAATGTTAAGTGCTGCATCATTAAAGAGAGAAAATCCAGAGGAATATGCTAAAAGATTACAAGAAAAATATATTGTAGGAGCTCAGGAAACAAGTCCGGCTGTCATTAGTGTGAATATGCTGGCAGCAAGCATTGTTGTTTTGGATTTCTTAGCAAGAGTTCATCAATATAGAAATGAAGATATGAATTCTATAGAGTCTATAAGAATGGATTTGACAAATTTACGAGTTATCTTAGATACTAGTTCAGATAATTGTTCGATTTTCTCTCGATTTTTAGGACAAGGAGATGAGAACCATTTACTAATATCTGTGAATTAGAGGTATGATATGGAAAAAGTTTGTTTTCTAATTAATAAAATTCGAATAAACTTATTTAAAAATAAAATTCCTTTGCTGATAGCATGTCCAGAATTGCCAGAAACAGCTGAAAAAAATAAAATATATATCACCCATGAAGAGGGCGAATGGTGTTATCTATTGATGAAATGTCCATGTGGATGTGGTGCAGATATAGATTTGAGTCTGATAAAAAATTTGAAGCCGAGATGGAAAGTTGAGTTTCATTTAAATGGAACAATATCTCTATCACCGTCCATATGGAGAAAACAAAAATGTAAAAGTCATTTTTTCTATAAAAAGGGAAAAGTTTTATGGTGTTAAAAAAATAATGCAATTATAGAAGATGGGAATTTGTGGAATCGGGGATTATTAATAAATAAGTGCCGGTTCCATTTTTTAAATTATGAGTTGTTCTGTCAAATCATATAGATGGATAAACATACATGGTGAATCTTTGCTATATCTATTTTGGCTCGTTTTTTTTGACCAATCTGTGGCGTTAGATACCGTAAATTCTTATTTTACAAGGCTTTTTCGGGTTCTTACTTTCTCTCAAGAGGCGTCAAAAATCATCATTTTTGCGAAAATGGTATAGTAGATGGGCAGTGAAGTAGTCGGGGGAGATATGGAGATAAAGGCTGGAGGTATGGAACTTAAAATTTTATTTTCAGGCATATTAGCGTCGGGATAAAATAACCATCTAGTGTCAAGTTAAAATGACCAATTTAAGTCAATTTAAATTGACCAGAATATTAAATGCTCAAAACTAATTTTTATTGCAGACTTATTCCTAAGTCTGCTTGATTACCAGGAATCACAAGGGAATTTGAATGTCAATGAAGCACTGTAAGTGCTGGCGAATGCCCTTGTCATTGACAATAAAATTTCTTTGTGATATGCAGTGGCTAATCTTATATGACTCAAATTGGCGAAATTAATCCGACTCAGAATGGTTAAAATCGCCCGACGCTAACAGGCAAAAAGAGAATCTATAATAAATGTTGTTTATAACTGTACATATATAGTAGAATAAGTAGGGGAACATACCAAAGTAATAGCGGGTTCATCGGATAAATATGTATTAAGCATATTAAATAACAAGACTCTGCCCAAGTGGTGATTGGGAAAACGCCTACCTTTATTGTGATATTTTCACCTTTAAAGTAGGAAGAACAGGTTCGATTCCTGTCTTGGGACCATATTTATTTTTAGGTGAAAAGATGAATAGTCGAGCATTTAGAAAATTTAAAACAGAAATGGGACAGGCTAACCATTTTCTTATCACAATAATGATTGGATTGGATGCTGTTGAAGATGGGGCTCAAAAGCGAGAGTCATTCAATGCAAATTGGAATTCAAAGGATGTTACGTCTTCTGTTGTGAGAAGCAAGCATTATGCCATAAAATCATCATTAGCATGGGCAGTTGATAATCTCGATATGTATCTGCGGCTTTGTAATCGTGAACCGCGGCTTTACAGTGATGAAGAGAGCAGCAAAATTGCTAAAACAAAACATAGTGTATATAATAAATTCCGTTGTGTTATAGAGAATCATGCTGAACTAACTCCAGATAAATTTGCGTATGTAGATTTGCTTATTTGTTGGCGGAATAATTCTGTCCATTTTGATGCAGAAAATGAACTGTTACCTGCTTCACTTAATTATTTTAACAATATTCCTTCAGAGGATGTAATTATAAATAAATATCATTTGGATATATCAAAAATGTTGGAGAGTTTTAAAGATAATAAATGTCCCACATTTAAAGAGGTTGCTACGTTAATTAGTATGACAATTCATTTTGTGGAAGAACTTGATAACATTCTTCTTCGAGATATACGACAATATCAATTTCTTGAAACTACTCTTTTACAACAAATTAAATCCAAAGACATGAAAATAAGCATTTTTAACTATAAGAATACGACGTCAGAAAAAAGAAAAAAGAAGCTTAAACAATTTTTTGTTACTATTGGCATTTCTGAAGACTTTTATGATGAAGATGGTGAAAGATTTCTCAATGAAGTTATTAATTTAAAAGAAGAGGAGTTTATTAATAGAGCTAATGATTGATGAAAAAAATTAAGGTATTTTTATTGAGGTGAATAATTGTGTTAAATGTTGTGCAAAAAGCCGCTTATGAACTAATACAATCAGATGCAAGATTCCTTTACACATTGATTGATATTCAGAAAAATGCAAAGAATATCAATAGCAACTATATTATGATGAGTCAACCATACATTGGGATTTTTACCGATGGTGCAGAACAATGGTGTAGAAAGGTGGGATTAGATGCGCCTCGTTTTACTGAAATAGAGAGGGCATATTACACAGCTTTGCGTCGAGGACATAAGTTATTCGAAAAGTCCTATAATGACTATATGTCTGCATTGATGGAGAGTCTTAATGCAAGTGATGCTTATTTTTACAAGATACGGAGTCTCCGCGAGAAAATTTGGGGTTACTATAATGTTGGTACCGATTTGTGCGATAATCAATTCTGTGGCAATACAATCCTTTGTATGTTATATATGCCCATAGATATTTTGAACATAGACGATGTGGGACCTTGGATAAAAAATATGAGTGTTATTTCTGGTAAACTTGCTGCCTTTTTTTGCTGTTTAGATTATTCGCCGTATGAGTATAACCGTAATATAAAAGTGAAATATAAAGACTATCATTTTTATAGGAATTGTCCACTGAAAGAAAAAAACAAATTAGGTTTTTTGCTTTTTTCAGTTCTTTGTAGTATTAATTATACTATCGAATTTATTGACAAGTATTTTGTAGATGAAATTCCCCAGAAATTCAAATTTGCTTACCTCCAATACTATTATTTATGTGATTTTGTCAATCAGATTAATACTGTTAACGGGACGAATTTTTATATTAATAGTATTTTAAAAGACCGTGCGTTTCGGAATTGTCTTGCACACTATGGTTTGGGGCAATATATATCAGAAAAAGAATTGGATTCAGATGATATCTTAAAAGGGCTAACAAATAAGGCTTTCAACATGGGTTATGTGGAAGCAAAAGAGCGTCTCTATACATATTTAAGCGAATTAGTGCAACAGATTAAACTAGAAATATTAGATTGATCTTTTTTTGTGCATCTACTAAAGTATCAGATTAATGTCATAAATCGGTTATTATTATTCTATATAAATTAGAAAAATATAAGCGATAAAACTAATGGGGGTGTCAATATGACTTTGACAGATATTCAATTTCAGAAAAGCGAATGGCGGAAAAAATCATGGTCAATTCCTGATTTGTTAGGTGGAAAACAGGAATATTTTTTGTTGGTAAAGCAATTAGTAGAATTGCTAAGATTAGGAGAAGCAATTGACATTGACACTACGCCAGAGTTACATGGAATATCTACACCGAAACTATGGCGTGAGTATGCACCTTTTTTGAAAAGTGTTGGTCTTGTAAGTAATCGTGCAGGAATCTTGCAACTTTCGGATGTTGGTGTTGCATTTTGTAATGATTTGACAAAAAGACATTTAGCTGATCTTATGCATAATAAGTTTAGATTGTTTGGAGAGGTCCTTGAAATTTTAGCAGTAGAACCGGGGACTGTTCAGGAAATCGATGCAAAGATTTGTAAAAATTATCATTTGGATTGGGCTAATTGTAGTAATACAAGAAAAAGATTGGATTGGTTAGAAGTTCTGGGATTAATTCAAGGTATTGGAAATCGAAAATGGCAAGTAACAGAAGAAGGCTACAATGCACTTAAGAATTGGAGACTTGTATCTCCGGATATTATTGCTTCTTTTGAAGCGGTGACAAATGATATATCAATTTCAGATCCGCCGCATGAAATTGCGATATTACTGCATCGTCTAAAGGAAATGCCTGAGTTGCACAAGAAACGCAGTACATATAATATTTGGGTTCCTAGTCCTAATCGAATTGATAATTTACGTGTACTTACTCAATTTGCTTTAGAGAGAGTATCTAGGTCCGATTTATTTCAATTTGTTGAAAATGAGTTCAATCTTAAAAAGAGTAGTGCTGAATCAATGCTTCCTTTTCTAAAAGCATCAGGGATTATAGAAGAAGTTGGACGGAATATTTATATTGCAACACCTGCAGCAAAAGCATGGTGTGAGACAGGTGATGATTTAGATTTTGTGCGGATTCTTCATACCCATATGCGTTTTGTGGGAGAGATGATTAAGGCTTCAGAAAATGATACTGTTAGAAATGACCTTTATGCTCAAGCAAAAGTATATGGATTAAATACTGAAAAAGCTAGGTGGATTGCAGGATTTTTACTTGAAGCAGGACTTTTGGAGGAACCACAATATTTACATTTAAAAGCCACACCATTAGGTAAATGCTTTGTTGCTGAACTGCCCTTAGCAGAAGAGAGCACTTGTGAAAAAACAGAAGAAATAAATGAAGATAATGACTGTATAGATTCTTCCAACACCTTAACAGATAATAATACGCAGATTTTTGAACAATTACACACAGCTGCAATTGATCCTGGTGCAGAAGGGAAAGCTTCTGGAGTTGCATTTGAAGAAGCAATTGCTAATATTTTTAATTTTATGGGCTTCGATGCAAAACGAATAGGTGGATCAGGTGATACAGATGTGATTGTGCGTTGGAAAGATAATGAAGGAAAAACTATTATAGCGATAGTAGACGGTAAATCTAAATCCAGCGGAAGCGTATCGCATAGTGACATAAGTGATGTGGCGATAGATATGCATAAAGAAAAAAATAATGCAGAGTATGTTGCAATTATTGGACCGGGATTTAGTGGAGATACTATACAAAAACATACTAGAAAGAAAGGTTTTGCACTAATTACGGATGCGGAATTAATTGAAATTGCAAGAATGTCTTGTGCGTTGGGTTTAAGCTTACAAGAAATTGCTCTTATCTTTCAAGTTCCTGATGGACTTTCACGTCTAGAGGAACTTATAGCTGCTCGACAGAGGGAAATAGATATTATTACATATGTAGTTTCCACGTTTGAAAAGGAACAAGATATGCTGGGTAGCCTTTCTGCCCGTGACATGTATTTATTGTTGCGAAATACCGAAGTTTCTCCATCTTTAGAAGAATTATTGAATGTATTTGAAATATTATCACAAAAAGATATAGGTATATTAAATCCGGTGAAGAAGTGCAATCAGCGGGCTCCAACAGACGGTTTTGCGGAGCAAAACGGACGCGATGCGGAGCGAGCGGACTTAACCTGTAG
>DGYFI06203__coassemble_1476_pt1 | contig 17052 bp, 17 predicted proteins | sample DGYFI06203__metabat2_low_PE_023 | metagenome-assembled genome bin DGYFI06203 | reverse complement strand
CAATGTCATTAAGTTAAGATGACAATATTTAACCAGGAATTGTATGGAAATATATTTTTCCTGGTTTTTAATATTTACTCAAGCTCAAAAAGTGTAGTCTTGAAACTACATCTGTCAAGGTATATAATAAACTATGTTAGTTATATCTATAGTTAAAGCATACGACAGTCTTTGGCTTGACATGTCGCTTGTATTTTCTGTTGGGTCGAATTGGCAGAATCTCTTTAGCTATCAGATACTCTACAGGTGGATTCTTTCCACCTTTTTTTCTTAGAAACTCTCTGATGATATGTATGGATTTTGTAAAATTAACCCGATATGTATATTTGTTTCTGTCCTTTTTAGGAATCTTTATTTCCTGTACAATCCTTTGACAGAAATTATACATGATCATACGTGCATAGATTTCCTGCTGTATGAGTTTTCTTTTCTTGGCATGCAATGCATTGAGTCCAATGGCATACTTGAGTTCTCGAAAAGAAGTTTCCTCGCCCCATCTCATATTGTAGATTTCACGGATTTCTTCCATTGAGAATTCCTCTCTGCTTAAATTGGTAATAATAGTTTCATATTTATCATCGGATATTTTGAATCTCACGACCCTACAGTTGAACTCATACCAGGGATTCTCTTTGTCCATAAAATCAAATCTCATTGATTTGGTAATAATTTTATATATTTCAGGACAGGCTTTTGTCATTTTTGTTTGTTTTAAGGTCAGCATTCTAAACACATCAACATCAAACTCACCATCAGGAAATGGTCCTAGTGACTTGGTGATGCTAGTCGTAGATTCAATGTCTTTAACACGAATGATATATTTATGTCCTGAGTGTACAACATGTTCAAAACCATTGTAGGATTCATAGCCTCTATCGGCAATGAAGATGGCTTTCTGTCCATCATATCTGTCAACAAGTTGACAGAAAGCATCATTTTCGTCTTTTTTGGCTTCACCCTGAATGATAATATCATCATATGTACGTTCTCATAGATCATAACTGGCATTCAAATGATAGGCAGAGTAAGGTTTTGCAAGAGTGCCATGTCTTAATTCAGTTGTTTCATCGTCAAAGATGGTATTGTCAATAGGCAGTTCACTGCCATCAATGGCCAATAGCCTGTAGCCATGAAATAACTTTTTCTTGAAAGTTTTTTTGTTGAATCCATCAAACAAAGCTTTGAAAGCTTCAGGCTTGATCTTGCTTCTGGCCTGAACAAAGGCAGAGGCAGAAGGAGTATCAATAGAAAAGTCATTGAATTTGAGAAGTTCATCCTTGATGGAAGAAGCGCCCATGCAAAGGATAATCTTCATGATAGTTTCAAAATCAAGCTTTCTGTTTCTGGTAAAATCAGCATCAGGATTGACACAGAAGATAGAACAGACTTGAGAAAGTGTTTTGATATTGTGAAAAAGGACGTTTTTAAGATGTTTATAGCTATTCATGATCAAGTACCTCCAAGATATACCTATAAACAATTGGCCTATTATCAATAAAAAATTGATAATAGGCCGCACACTATCGTTGCAATGTCAATACTTTTCTTTGAAAAATAATAAAAAAAGAGAGAGGGTATATTTGCAATATAACCCTCGAATGTCATTCAGTCCTTAACTTAATGACATTGCTGCTGGATCCATTCATATTTTGACACAGTCAAAACAAGAAAGTGTATGCATTCTTAAAGAGAATGTTACGTTATTGGATCCTTCTAAAAAATCTTTGATCATTGCAGGATTGGCTGGATATGGAAATCAGGAAGATTTAAGAAAACAAATAGAAGATATTTGCCAGGAAACTTTCGAGGGCTATACGTATCTTTTATATAATGATGTTCAAATAGCTTTAGCAGGAGCGTTAGCTAATCAGGATGGTATTGTTGTGATTGCAGGAACAGGCAGCATCGCTTATTCATGCTTGAATGGACAAACAAAAAGATGTGGTGGCTGGGGCTATCAGTTAGGTGATGAAGGTAGTGCTTATTGGATGGGAAAAGAGCTTATGAAAATATATTGTCAACAAGTTGATGGAAGATTAGAAAAGACAAAATTGTATGATAGAGTTAAAGAAAGTTTATTATTAGAAAATGACTATGATATCATTTCATATCGTCATCATCTTCAAAACGAAAGAAAAGATATTGCACTTTTAGCAAAAATCAATTATGAATTGGCTTTAGAAAACGATCTGTATGCTTTGCAAATTTATAAAAATGCCGCAAGTTATCTTGGTCAACTGATAGAAGTTCTGGCTCGAGATTTTCATCAAGCCGTACCAGTATCTTATATAGGAGGCGTTTTTCAGGCAGGTGAATATATTTTAAAGCCATTAAAAGAAACATTACAGACGACATCATGTTATTTACAGTCACCGCTTTATCCACCAGAATATGGAGCATATTTATTAGGGTGTATGTATACTCAAAAGATACTCAAAAAATAAAGAGTATCTTTTCTTTTGAATTATGTTACAATAATAAAGAAATGAGTGTGATAAAATGATAACTCCTAAACATTTGGTAAAAACGATTAAAGGTCAATATAGAATCATAGTCATTAGTGATATTCATGGTCATTTAGATAGATTTCAGGCACTTTTAAAAAAAGTGAAATACACACCTGAAGATTATCTGATTATTTTAGGCGATTTTGTAGAAAAAGGTGACCAGGTTATTGAAACCATTCATTATGTTCAAGAACTATCTAAACGTGATCGTGTTTTTGTACTCATGGGAAATTGTGAATGGGCATTAGACGCATTGTTGACAATACCTGAACTGGCAAATCAGATACAGGGTTATTTAAAGCGTGTTTCCAGCAATGGCTGCATACGTGAAGTTTATCATCGTTTACATTTGGATCAGGGGCATGAAACAATGCTAGGTATTCAAAAACAGATTGCTGATTATTTACATGATGAAATTGCATTTATATCTCACTTACCTGTTACATTAAAATTGAATCAATTTCTATTTGTTCATGCAGGTATTGAAAAAAGAAAAGATTATAAAAACAGTTCTTTATCTTCATTGTTGGAAATGAAATATTTTTACCATCAGGGACATCTTTTAGATGATATGGTTATTGTAGGTCATTTACCTACATCCAATTATTATCCAAATCAAATATGTAATGATATTATCATTGATGAAAAGAAAAAAATCATTTGTATTGATGGGGGAACGGGTGTCAAATCTATTTCACAATTAAATGCATTAATTATTGAATCTAAAGATGGTGTTATTCATTACTCACAAGAATATGTTCAACCTTTGCCATATCATCATGTTATATCTGATGTAGAAATATCTCAAAATGAGAAGCATAAAATTGCATATCCATACTTTGAAGTGGAAGTCATCAAAAAAGGTGAGGAATTCAGTGAGTGTTATCAAAAGGAAACGCAACAATATTTAAAAATAAAAAACGAGTTTTTATATAAGCGTCATCATCAGACATATTGTTTAGATGATTATACTGATTATTTTATCTCAGCCAAAAAAGGTGATCTTGTGAAAGTTATAGGAATCTATAGTCATTATGCATATGTGATTCATCAAGGAGAAGTGGGATGGATTGATGTCAAGTGTATAAATTTATAAAATGAGTTTATACTTATATAGGTGATAATATAATGCATAATGAAATATATATTGAAGAATTGTTAAATGGTTTAAACATGGGCTTGCTGGCTATTGATCATTTGATTGATAAAATTGAAAATGATCAATTACGTGATATCGTTTTACATCAAAGAAAAGCCTATGGAGATTTGAAAAACAAAATAACACGTGATGACTCTCATACTGAAGATCATTTGAAAAATAAGATGATGTTAGAGTCAATGATTGAAATCAAAACATTATTAACAGACGATGCTAAAATTACAAAGATGTTAATAGAAGGAAGTAATCAGTCAGTTATGACAATGGCACATTTATTGAATAAAGGTCATCATGTCGATTTAAAGGTGAAACAATATAGTGATGAATTTGAGGAAATTTCTCAAAAATACATAGATGAATTGAAAGCCTTTCTTTAAAAAGTTTATAACATGAAAAATGTGATAGGATTTATCACATTTTTTTATGAGTGATGATGAATTTATTTGATTGAGTCACTATAAGATGTTTTGTATTTAAAAAAGGTGTAGAATAAAAGAAAGGGAGGAAAAAGATATGAATGCAAAACAATTAGATGAAGTGGTACATAAAACACAGGAGTTAATCAAGACACCGACTTGTTGTCAGGAATTAAAAGAAATGGCGGAACAATGGTTAAAATCAATAGGAAGCGAAAATGAAGCTTTGATGACACAACAATATATGACAGAATTAAAAGAAGATATCATGCCTATTGACAATTTAATTGCCTTTGCAAGTTCAAAGGATGGACAGATATATTTTGGTGAAAGTAAAGCCAAAGAAATTGTACGTCATAGTCAGGAGATTCAAGCACAGGGAGCTCAATATTGTGATTGTCCAGCTTGTGCTATTGTAGAAGACATTTTAAAGACATTAGAAGGATAATAAAAAATAAGCAAGTCCAAATGGCTTGCTTATTTTGTTAACATTTTTTTCGCTTGAATAATAATTGTTGGTAAAAGAGCGAATCCATAAATAACAAGAAGTTGATTTATAGAAATTGTATGAATCATAAATAATCCATGCATTGCTGGAACAAATAAGATGAAGTGTAGTAATGCAAAACCAATAATAAATGCAATAATGCTTGAACGGTTTGTAAAGAAACCAATTTTTGATAGTGGTTGAGAACTACGACAATTGAAACCATGTAATAAACGAGCTAAACAGATTGTTGCAAAGGCCATTGTAGAAGCTGTTAAAGGATCTCCTTTTAATCCAGTTAAGTATGCACACATTGTACAAATAGCAATAACAATACCTTCATAACTGATTTGGAAGAAAGTTGATTTGTTAAGAATAGAATCATCAGCTTTACGTGGTTTTTCTTTTAAAACATCATTACGCCCAGATTCCATACCAATCGCAATTGCAGGTAAAGAGTCGGTAATAAGATTCATAAATAATAAGTGAACAGGGAAGAAAGGTGTAGGTAATAAAAGAAGTGAAGCGACAAATACACAAATAATTCCTGCAAAGTTACCAGATAATAAATAATTGATAGAGTTTTTGATATTACGGTAAACATTACGTCCAGTAATAACAGCTTTGACAATAGTAGAGAAGTTATCATCTGTTAATATCATATTCGCAGCATCTTTAGAAACTTCAGTACCCGTAATTCCCATAGCAACTCCAATATCACTTTGTTTAAGTGCTGGAGCATCGTTGACACCATCACCAGTCATGGCTACAATATCTCCGCGTTTTTGCCAGGCTTTGACAATACGAATCTTATGTTCAGGAGCAACACGTGCATAAACACTGATGTGTGTTAATTTTTCATCTAATTCTTCATCACTCATTTGATTTAATTGTTGACCATCAATAGACAAGTCACCATCTTCATAAATACCAATCTTTTTCGCAATGCTTCTGGCAGTCACAACATGGTCACCCGTAATCATAATAGGCTTAATACCTGCCATTTTACATTTCGCAACGGCATCAGCACTTTCTGGTCTTGGCGGATCCATTAGGGAAACAAGACCAACAAATGTTAGATTGTTTTCATCATCTAATTGAATATCATGACTATCTAAATCTTTATATGCAAAACCTAAGACACGTAATCCTTCATTCGCATAATTTTGATTTTGTTGAAGGATTTCGTTTTTATAACGTTCTGTTAATGTTTCTTTTTGTCCATTGATAAGGATAGATGTACATCTTTGTAAAATAACATCTGGTGCTCCTTTTGTATATAAATGATTTAAAGAAGAAACACTCATTAATTTACGATCTGAATCAAATGGTAATTCGTTTTGACGAATAGCAGTATTTTCAAATTCTGAATCATTTTGTGTATGAAGATGAACCAAATCAATTAAAGCTAATTCAGTTGGATCTCCAATTCTCTGATCTCCATTAATCACAGCATTATTACATAATAAACATGCTTTTAATAAAACATTGTGATCATGATGATGACTATCTAAATCATCAATTTCTAATAATTTGTTATTTAAATAGATTGTTTGTGGTGTCATTTTGTTTTGTGTTAAAGTTCCTGTTTTATCACTACAGATAACAGATACACAACCTAAACTTTCGACTGAATTCAAATTTTTAATAATGGCATTTTCTTTGACCATTTTTTGTGTACTCATAGATAAAACAATTGTCACAATAGAACTTAAAGCTTCAGGAATAGCAGCTACAGCTAAGGCAACAGCAATCATTAAAGCATCAAGTAAAGATTCATGAGCTAAGAAAATATTTAAAGCCAAAACAATGGCACAAATAATCATAATCGCAACAGATAATTTACCACTGAAATCATCTAAACTCTTTTGTAAAGGTGTTTTACGATCTTTCGCTTCATTTAACATAGAAGCGATTTTACCGATTTCAGTATTCATTCCAATGCTTGTTACAATATAACGTCCTGTACCATTTGTGACTAAACTTCCAGAAAAAGCCATATTTTTCTGATCTCCAACAATGACTTCCTGTTCAATAGTATCAGTGATTTTATCAACACTATCAACCTCACCAGTCAAGGCACTTTCGTTAATTTGAAGAGATGCTGATTCAATAATACGACCATCACCACTGACAACATCACCTGCTTCAATTTGAACAATATCACCAATTGTTAATTCGTTAGAATTTAATTCACATAATTGTCCATCACGTAAAACTTTGACTTTAGGAATAGAAAGTTTCTTTAAACTTTCTAATGATTTTTCAGCTTTTAATGTTTGAACTGTTCCTAAAATCGCATTAATGACAATGACCACAACAATAACAAGTGTACTTTCCAGCTGACCACTTAATCCAGAGATAATGGCGGCAATAATTAATATAATAACTAATAAATCTTGAAATTGTTTTAAGAAAATCAAGAAAGGACTTTCTTTTTTCTTTTCAGCCAATTCATTTTTGCCATACTTTTCTTGTCTTGACAAAGCTTCTTGAGTTGATAAACCCGATTTTGTTGTCTGACAATCATTTAATGTTTGTTCAATACTTTTTTGATAATACATACTTTTTCCTCCATTTTTCATCTTCAACGAATAAAAAAGACAAGCTCGCTAAAGATTTATATGTCTTTAACGAGTCTTGTCTTTAAGATGCACCAGAATAATAAATTATTCGCGATTGTTGATAACATCACACATATTGTGAGACTACTCCCTCATTGCCATTATATTAACATACTCGTCAAAATATGTAAATAGAAAATCTTTGAATTATTTTTGTGAAGAAAGTTGACTGTTATTCATCATGAAATAGATATAAATGGATAAAAATCAATACTATGGAAAGGTTATTTGGCTTTGATTATGCACTATCTTTAAACCAATAAACAAGTCCATTTTCCTGATAATCTCCAGTCAATGGGTTGATTGGTATTTTTTTGAGTTCTGATGATGGCTCATACCAGAGTTCTTCTTTTTGCATAAAGTTTGCCATTGTCTGGAAAATGACTTTTGGAATTCTTGTATCTGAAGTCATATTCATTTCACGATTATCATCATAGCCACACCAGCTTAAAATAGTATATTGTGGATTATAGCCCGCACATAAAGAGTCATAAGGTGTTGAACCAGTTTTCGTGGCAAATGTTGTGTTTGTAGGATAATTAACCATCGTAGGTGTTGTATAGGATTGAAAGGACTTTTCAAAAGGTGCAGTTAATAATTGACTCATCATTAAACAGGTATCTTTATTTAAAAGCTGTTTGTTTTGAGGCTTATATTCATACAAAACATCACCATTATTATTTGTAATCTTGGTAATCGTATGAACATCATTGTAAATACCTTGATGAGCAAGTGTGGTATAAATAGCAGAAAAATCATAAACATTGGTATTTAAAGTTCCTAAGGCAAGAGATGGATGAGGAGAAATATGTTGATATCCAAATTGAGAAAGTGTATTCACTAATGCCTGTTCTCCTAAAAACATATGTGTTTTCACTGCATAAATATTATCACTCACCGCAATCGCCTGTGCCATTGTAACATCATCATTGGCATATTTTTTGTTGAAATTGGTTGGTGTATATGTTTTTCCATTTTCTAATTGAAAAGTAGTGGGTTCACTTTTGAATTTGGTAATGGGCGTAAAACCATTTTCTAAAGCAATATAATAAAGTAATGGTTTGATAGTAGAACCAACCTGACGTGAAGCTTGGGTTGCACGATTGAATTGTGAAGTCGCATAATCTTTACCACCCACCAATGCTAAGACTTCAGATGTCTGACTATCTAATATGAGACTAGAGACTTCTAATTCCTCTCGATCTTTCATTTGTTCGGTAATGGTTTGATTAAGCTGATCTTGAATTTGGGGATTTAAACTTGTCTGTATATTTAAACCTTGATTGACATATTCTTCTTTATAAAAGCCAAGCTCTTTTAGCTCACTTATAACCGTATCACGATAATAGGGATAAGCACATTGGATGGTAGAAGATGGATGAGGATTGAGTTTGAATTCACTTTGATAAGCCTGATTTGCCTGTTGTTGTGTAATCTGTTTTTCATGAACCATTGCATCTAAAACAATTTTTTGTCTTTGTTTAGCTGCTTTGATATCTTTAAATGGTGAATAATACTCAGGACCATTAATCACTCCAGCCAACATACTGGCTTCATTTAAATCTAAATCACGGGGTTGTTTATTAAAATAGTATAGACTGGCATTTTGAATACCATAAATACCATGTCCAAAATAAACAGTATTAATATAACCTTGTAAAATTGTATCCTTATTATAATGTGTTTCTAGACGAACAGTTAAAAAAGCTTCTTGGATTTTTCTAGACCATGTCTTATCATTATTTAAAAACATTAATCTGGCATATTGCTGGGATATTGTGCTGGCTCCTTCAACACGACCATTTTCACTGATATTGGCTTTAATAGCACGTAAAATACCAACGGGATCAAAACCACGATGTTCATAAAAACGATGATCTTCAATAGCCACAATACTCTTTAAAAAATAAGGTGAAACATCTTTGAGCTGTACATCATTACTTTGTTGTTGGGATTGGTAAAAAAGTTGTTGATTTTGATCATACATTCTAATAATATGACCACCATTCAAATCAGGAGCTTCAATGATATAACTTATAGAATAGACACTTATCATAAATACAAAACCAGCAATAATGATTCTTCTTAACCATTTGATACATTTGATCATGATTTATCACCTCATTTCTTCATTTTTGCCGATATTTATGAATAATATTCATGATTCATGGAAAATATGGGAATAAGAAATAAAACGTGACTTTCTCGTTATGGTTTTGTTATAATGTAGGCGGTGATGTCAAATGTATCAAACAAAACAAATTCATTATAAAGCAATTTTTAAGCAAGATCATGATCAGCATAAAATTGAATATAAAGCCAAAGGATTATTTCATCAAGATCAAAAAACAAGTCTTGATTTTGATACACCTGAAGGACATATTCAAATATCTTATGATGATCAGGAAGTGCATTTACAACATGGAAATTCACTTTTAAAATTTCATCAAGAAAAAGCACTTTGGAATCAATATCAATTACCTTATGGTTCAGTTGCTTTAAAAACAAAGTTACTGAAATTTCAAAATAATCAAGATAGCATGAAATTGAAATATGAATTGTATGATCAGCAAGGGTTAATTTCTACAGTTTATATCATGATTACAATGAAAGCCTATTGTCTGGTGGACGAACATGAAAATATTTAAAATATTTTTAAATCGTATTTTTGTGTTTGGTTTTCTTATCTTGATTCAAATATTATGGGTATTTTTTATAGGTAGAGAATTATTGGAACATTATTCATGGATTCATTATCTAATGCGATTGATCAGTTTGATGGTTGTCTTATGGTTAGTTAATAAAGATGAAAATCCTTCTTATAAGATATCATGGATTATTGTTGTTTTATTATTCCCAATGTTTGGGGGATTATTATATTTATTGATTGGAAATAAGAAACCATCTCATAAGATACGTAGAATTTTACAGCCTGCTTTAGATGAAATCAGTCAAGTTGCGATATTAGAAGATGATGTTTCCAAAACCCTAACAGAGTCCAAACAGGATGCGCTTCATTATTTATCTGATTTGGGATATGGAACTTATCTCAGAACAAAGTGTCGCTATTATTCGTTAGGTGACTATTGTTATGGAGATTTATTGAAAGATATCAGTCAGGCTAAAAAATATATATTTATGGAATATTTTATTGTATCTGAAGGATTGATGTTTGAAAATATTTTAAAAATTCTCGCTCAAAAAGTTCAGGAAGGTGTAGAAGTTCGTTTTATTTATGATGATGTTGGCAGTATAACAACACTTCCTTATCATTTTGAAAAAAAGTTAGAACAACTGGGAATTCAATGTGTTGTCTTTAATCCTTTTATACCGCTTGTTTCTGCCAGGATGAATCATCGAGATCATCGTAAAATTTGTATTATAGATGGAAATATTGGATATAGTGGTGGTTTTAATCTGGCTGATGAATACATTAATGTGAAAGTGCGTTTTGGGCATTGGAAAGATACAGGTATTCGTTTAGAGGGACAAGGTGTCTGGAATTTAACAACCATGTTTTTATCAACATGGAATGCCTATAAACATCAAGATGATGATTATACACAGTATCAACCTCATCAATTGCCACCGATTCAGCAGGATGGATATGTAGTGGCTTATGGAGACTCACCTGTTGACCATGAAGAAACGGGTGAAAACATATATTTGAATCTTATTAATCAGGCTCAAAAAGAAATTCTTATCATGACGCCTTATTTTATTATTGATGAAACAATGATGAAAGCTTTTTTACTGGCAAGAAGAAAAGGGGTGCGTATTCAAGTCATTACTCCTGGGATTCCAGATAAAAGAAATGTGTATCATGTGACACGTTCTTATTATTACTCGTTAATGAAAGAAGGGGTTGAATTCTATGAATATAAACCTGGCTTTTTACATGCTAAAATGGTTTTATGTGATCAAAGAATAGCAACCGTTGGAACTATTAATTTTGATTATCGTAGCTTGTATTTACATTTTGAATGTAATGTGATGGTGACCCAAAAATCTGTCATTAAAGATATTTCGAAAGATTTTAAAGAAACATTAGCATTAAGTCAAAAAGTCACGCTTAAAGATAGTCGTCGTTTTAGAGGAATATATCAAGCTTTTTTAAGGTTATTTGCACCATTAATGTAGAAAAAATGTTGACTATATCGTCAAATATGATATTGTATTAAAAGTATGATAAGAAGGAGGATACTATGGCTGTTAATAAAATAGAACTTTCATTAAAGAAGGTCTTACAAAAAGCAATTATTGATTTAAAATTTGTGGAAGATTATCCCCTTGAACAGATTGTAATAGAAATTCCTAAAGATAAAGCTCATGGAGATTATTCTACAAATATGGCAATGCAATTAACAAAAGTTTTAAGAAGAAATCCAAGAGAGATTGCTAAGTCTATTATTGATGCATTAGATTTAGAAGCAGGACATATTGAACGTGTAGAAATAGCTGGACCTGGTTTTATCAATCTCTTTTTAAAGAAAGATGCTATGACATCAGTGATTAAAGATGTTTTAGATGAACAAGATCATTATGGATATTCTGATTTTGGTCAAGGGATTAAATATAATATTGAATTCGTATCTGCTAATCCAACAGGTGATCTTCACTTAGGACATGCGAAAGGAGCTGCGGTTGGTGATAGTATTTGTCGTATTATGAAAGCTGCTGGTTATGATGTGACAAGTGAGTATTATATTAATGATGCTGGTAATCAGATTACAAATTTAGCTTTATCATTATATGCCAGATATTTACAGGCTTTTGGACAAGATGCCTCACTTCCAGAAGATGGGTATCATGGACCAGATATTATTCAAATTGCAGAAAATTTGAAAGAAGAATTTGGTGATAAATTCTTAAATATTCCTAAAGAAGAAGCCATTGCTTATTTTAGAAAAATTGGGACAGAACATGAATTACAGAAAATCAAAGATATTTTAAAGGAATTTAGAGTTCAACATGATGTCTGGTTTAGTGAAACATCATTATATGAAAATAATAAAATTGAACCAACAATTCAAAAGTTAAAAGATCAGGGATATACTTATGAAAGTGAAGGGGCTTTATGGTTTAAATCTACTGAATTTGGTGATGATAAAGACCGTGTTTTAATTAAAAGTGATGGAAGCTATACATATTTGACTCCTGATATTGCATATCATTTAAATAAGTTGGATCGAGGATATCAGTATCTTGTTGACTTGTTAGGTGCAGATCATCATGGTTACATTCAACGTATGAAAGCTGCTATACAGGCATTAGGTTATAATGCAGATCAACTCAACATTGATATTATGCAGATGGTTCGTATGGTTGAAAATGGTGAAGTTGTCAAAATGAGTAAACGTACTGGTAATGCTGTGACAATCAAAGATTTAATTGAAGATATCGGAGTTGATGCAACACGTTATTTCTTTGCATCTAAAGCAGCAAGCTCACCATTTGATTTTGATTTAGGTTTAGCTAAATCTCAGTCAAATGATAATCCTGTTTACTATGCACAATATGCTCATGCAAGAATGTGCTCAATTGAAAGACAGGCTATGCAGGCTCATATCGAAGTTGCCAATCATTATGAATTATTGGTTCATGAAAAAGAAATTGAATTGGTTAAACACATTAATGAATTTAGAGATGAAGTGATTGAAAGTGCTAAACAAAGAGCTCCTCATAAAATCGCAAATTATATTCAAAAACTTGCGCAATTATTTCATTCGTTCTATAATGATTGTTATGTAATTGATGAAAATCATCTTGATTTATCATCACAAAGATTAGCTTTAGTGAAAGCTGCTCAAATCACTTTAAAAAATGCATTAAATTTAATTGGTGTGAATGCACCAGAAAAAATGTAGGAGGATATTATGATTGATTATAGACAAAGTTCAATGGTAGATGTTGCATTTGATTTAATGACAAAGAAAAAAAAGCCAGTTGATTTTTATAAATTATGGCAGGAGGTTTCTGAAATCAAAGGATTTAATCAAGAAGATAAAGATGAAAATGAATCTTTATTTTATACAAACATTACTTTAGATGGACGTTTTATTACAGTAGGTGAGAATCGCTGGGATTTAAGAAGTCGTCATAAATTTGATGAAGTGCATATTGATATGAATGATATTTATGCTGATGATGAAGAAGATGCATCTGAAGAAGATTCTGATGATGGTTTAATTGAAGATGATTATAATTAATAAAAAAGCAAATCACATTGAAGTGATTTGTTTTTTATTAATGATGTTATTGAAATAGAGTTTTCAGGATTTTATATATTTAAAAAGAAAGTATTTTACTCAAACAGGAAAAATGATTATAATGAAAAAGGTGAACCAAAATGAAAGACATTTATTATCAAGTGACTGGACAGGGATTTCCTGTAGTATTTTTACATGGTAATGGCGAAGATCATCATATTTTTGATCAGGCAGTCAATCTCTTATCAAAACAATATCAATGTATATGTATAGATTCTCGTTATCATGGGCGAAGTGTTCATGCAGGTGAACTCTCATACCAGCAGATGTGTCAAGATGTTATGGCGGTTATGGATGAATTAAACATTGCTGCATACGATGTGATAGGATTTAGTGATGGTGGTATTGTTTCACTTATGTTAGGAATGCAGGATTCACGTTTAAAGCATATTATATCTATTGGTGCGAATACCAAACCACGCTATATCAAAAGATTTTATCGTTTGACTTTTTATTTACAAATGATATGTCTAGCTATTTTTTCTATTTATCAAAAGAAAGCCAGATTAACTTTTCGATTATATAAATTAATGTTAACACAGCCTCAAATTGAGTATAAACAACTTCAACAGATTCATGTTCCTGTTTTGGTTTTAGCAGGAGAATTTGATATGATTGATGCAAAAGATACAGACCATATAGGGGAGTCATTACCTTATGGAATTGTGAAAATTATTCAACATGGCAATCATTTTTTATTAAGAGATGCATTTCAGGAAACAGTAAAAGAAATTTCTTTGTTTCTAGAAGCATGTCATCAGGAGGAGAATTATGAGTGTATGTCAAGTTCGACAATTGAAGATAGGTGAAGGAAAACCTAAAGTTTGTATTCCTGTTGTAGAAACAACAACATCTTCTATATTGAAACAGATTCAGTTTTTACAGTCCTATCTATTTGATATTATAGAATTACGTATTGATTTTTATCAAGATATTCATGATTTACAAAAAGTCCAGGATTTACTGATGCAAATTAGAAATCAAACTGAAAAACCACTATTATTGACATATCGTTCTGCTAGAGAAGGGGGACAAATCCAATTAAGTGATGAAGCATATCTTGCACTTGTCAAAACAGCATGTCAAAGTCAATGTATTGATATGATTGATGTAGAATTGATGAGTGGCAATGTATTGGTTTGTCAAATGGTTGATATAGCACATCAAAATCATGTGAAAGTTCTGATGTCATATCATGATTTTGAACAGACACCAAAGATTCAGGAAATGAAACAATATTTAGAGAATATGGAAATTCTTGGCGCAGATCTATGTAAAATAGCTGTTATGCCACATCGTTATCAAGATGTGATCGACTTATTAAATATAACAATGGAAATGTCACACAGACTTTCTCGACCTATTGTCACAATGTCTATGGGATCAATCGGGAAAATTTCAAGAATTGTCGGAGAATTAACAGGTTCTGCCATGACATTTGCCAGTGTGAATCAAGCGTCTGCCCCAGGTCAAATGGAGGTAGAAGATTTACAGAGACTTTTGGAGGTGATTCATCATGATTGATTTACTAAAGGCTCAAAAGGCTTTTCAAAAATATATCAGTCATTATGATTCTACAATTCCATCTATTCGTTTAAAAATCATTCATACTTATAAAGTTATGGAGTGTAGTGAATATTTGTGTCATAAGCTCCATTTGTCAAAAGAAGATAGTGATTTAGCTTCACTCATTGCTTTGCTTCATGATATTGGACGTTTTGAACAATGGATGAGATATCAAAGCTTTGCTGATCATAAAACAATTGATCATGCCTTGTTTTCTAGTCAGTTGCTGTTTGATGAAGGGCTTATTAGAGAGTTTATTGAGGATGATCAATATGATGATATCATTAAGCACGCTATTGAACAGCATAATCGTTACCAGGTAGAAGATGGTTTTGATGAGAAAACATTATTATTTATTCATTTAATTAGAGATGCAGATAAACTAGATAATTTTAGAGTAAAAGAAGAAGAAAAAATAGAGAATATATTATATGTATCTTTAGATGAGGTGAATCATGAGCAGATTTCTGAAAAAATTTATCAACAGTTTTCACATCAACAGTTGATTTATGCGCCTGATCGACACACACATATTGATATGTGGTTATCTTATATTGCTTTTATTTTTGATTTGTATTTTCAAGAAAGTATTCAATATATTCAAGACAACCATTGGGTTGAACGCTCATTTCAACGTTTAAATCCTGTAGATTTTAAAGTGAATAAACAATATCAAACTTTAAAGCAGATTGCTTTAGATTATATACAAAAAAGGAGTGCAGTATGAATCATAAAAAAACAAGAAAAATGGTTTATTTAGCCTTGTTAAGTGCGATTGCGATTGTTTTACATACAGTAGAAGCAGCAATTCCTGTTCCTTTGCCAGTTGGTGCAAAGCTGGGGCTAGCTAATATTATTTCTTTAGTCGTTATTCATCTTTATGGTATTAAAGAAATGTTTATTGTGAATATATTTAGAGTTCTGGTTTCTAGTTTATTAACAGGTATTTTTATGCAGAATCCATTCTTTATTAGTTGTGGTGGTGTTTTTTTAAGCAGTTTAGCTTTAGCTATTATTTATAAATTTGTAAAACTACCAATGGTTTCTACATCTATTGTGTCAGCTATCTTTCATAATATTGGACAAGTCGCTGTTGTTGCTTTTATATTTTCATTTGCAGGTATCATGGTTTATGTTTTACCATTACTTATCACATCTATTCCAACAGGAATTTTAACAGGACTTGTTGCAATTGAGATTTTAAAACGTGTTAAAAAGGAACAATTTCAATAGATTGTTCTTTTTTCATATCATTAGATTTCATTTATAATTATGTATAAGACTATAATCACTTGAAATAATGACACCTAGAAAAATAAAATGATGAAAGGAGAAGGTAAAAAGAAATAAATAAATGGAAAGCTTACTTGACATAAATGATTGTATATTTTAAAATAAAATGGGAAGAATGGAAAGTAAACTTTCCGTAATGGGGTGATTGTTCTGAAAAATAGAATAGAAAAATTAAGAAAGGAAAAAGGCATAAAGCAAGAAGATTTGGCAATTGCTGTTGAGGTTTCTAGGCAAACAATAGGTTCTTTAGAGAATGGACGATATAATCCATCAATCATATTAGCCTTTAAAATTGCACGATATTTTCATATGAGCATTGAAGATATTTTCATTTATGAGGAGGAGATTGAAAATGAAAAAGAATAAGAAGATTTGGTATGTTGGTTATATGATTTCATTATTGTTAATTCTTATCATTCTTTTTACTGATTTTTCAAAAATGGTAGATATTGGTCTTGCAATTTTATTTAGTGCGGTTTTTGGTATTTCTCATGTTCAAATTTTACATAATAAAATGATGAAAAATGATGCTGATTACAAAATTAGCGTTATGGACGAACGTAATATTTTGATTAAAGAGAAAGCAGGAAATGTGACAAACATGGTTAATACTGTATTATTGGGTTTAGCAACTGTCATATTTATTTGCTTAGATTATGTCATTCCAGCAATTATCACTGGAACAATTATTACAGTTCAGCCTATCATTTTAATTACTATCAGTACTATGC
>DGYFI06203__coassemble_1411_pt1 | contig 18794 bp, 23 predicted proteins | sample DGYFI06203__metabat2_low_PE_023 | metagenome-assembled genome bin DGYFI06203 | reverse complement strand
ATGATAAATAATAAAAATTATACATGAAAAAGTAACTTAAATAACTATTCTGATAACGTTGCCAAAGGCTTATACTTTTATAATTTCTGATACTTTCCATAACTTTTCTCCTTTCTGTTTTTTAATTTAACAAAAAGGATTTCATGATAAAAGACTTGAAGGGAAGCTTCAAAACCTGTTCTAAAAAATAAAATGTATAGGCTTATATTTTGTAAATAAGATTTACAAAATATACTCTTAAAATAAAGAAATGATCTTGTTTTATTGAAAAATATTTGTCAGGATGATGTTTTTAGCTTTTTATTTTATGTTTTTTTGATAAACTAGAAATAAAGATAGGAGGAATATTATGCTTTGTGATTATCATGTACATACTCACTATAGTGATGATAGTGAATATCTCATGGAAGATGTTGTGAAAGATGGAATTAATAAAGGATTATCAGAAATCTGTTTTACTGATCATGTGGATTATGGAATCAAATATGACTGGGATGATCCACGAGCTTTTCAAACAAGAGATGGCATGTCTTTTGCGAATGTTAACTATCCAGAATATGAAAAAGAAATTGATGAGTTAAAAGAAAAATATAAAGATCAGATTACATTGAAAATGGGACTGGAATTTGGTATTCAGACACATACAATTGAAAAATATCAAAAATTATTTCATGAATATCCTTTTGATTTTATTATTCTTTCTATTCATCAGGTAGAAGATCAAGAATTTTGGACACAGGATTTTCAAAAAGGCAAAACACAGCTTGAATATAATATGCGCTATTATCAGGAAATGCTTGAAGTTGTAAAAACATATAAAGATTATAGTGTTTTAGGACATATGGATTTGATTACACGTTATGATTTAAATGGTGTTATTGATTTTGCTTATATTCAAGATATTGTCAAAGACATTTTAGAGATTGTTATCAAAGATGGTAAAGGCATTGAAATCAATACTTCATATCATCGTTATGGCTTAAAAGATATGACACCTTCTCGAGATATTTTAAAGCTTTATAAAGAACTGGGTGGTCAAATCATTACAATTGGTAGTGATTCACACCAACCAGATCATCTCGGTGCTTATATTGAAGAAGCCAAAGAAGAACTTAAAAAATTAGGATTTCAACATTATTGTACTTTTGATAAGATGCAACCTATATTTCATGAACTTTAAAAGCTAACCCCAGGGTTAGCTTTTCAAATAACTATTTGATATCAATTTTTAAATCTTTAAAGAAAGCTTCTGTTCCAATATCCACAAAAAATCCAACTGAACCTTTCAAATCTTTTCCATGTTTCATATCCTCAACAACAAGAATCAACTTATCATTGATATAAAATGAAGCATGTTCATCTTCAATAACTGCTTTTAATTGAATCCATTCATTCAAATCAATATCAACAGGTGCTTCATATTGTGCAATCTGATGATTTCTAAAATATTCAAAAGTATATTTTGGATATGAAAAATACTGACATCCATGCGTTTTTCTCATAGGATCTTGACATTGTTTACCATTTGTTGGTCGTACATAAAATGACTCAAATTGCTTGTCATCATCTGTAATACGATAAGCAATACCTATAAATCCTCTTGCGAAATCTGGTGCATCAGGCAATAGACGACTTAACATTTTTACTTCGATTGTTCCATTGTGAAATGAAAAATCTTTTAATTTTGCATAAGTATTTTCATCAAATTCCATGATTTTTTCAACTTTGATAACTCTTATTACTTTTTCACCATCAAGTTCTACATTTTCAATATTTGTATGAACAGGTATAAAAGACTTTTTATTTAAATCCATTTGTTTTTCCATTGTTCTTCTCTCCTCTATCATAATATACTCCAAATTTGATAAATTTGTAAGTAGGCACTTTTTTGTGCTATAGTTACCAAAAAGTAGGAATTATAAAAAAAATTGATTTTATGATTTGCATCATGATATGCTTATATCATATAATTCTTATATACATAACTTTTGGCATATATCATAAAAATTGACTATAAGGAGTGTTTAAAATGATCAAAAAAGAAAATTTACCTGAATGTCCTGTTGCGACAACTGTTCAACTTATAGGAAGTAAGTGGAAACTACTCATTTTAAGAGATTTGATGACTGAAAAAAAACGTTATAATGAACTAAGGAGATCATTAGATGGAATTTCTCAAAAAGTTTTAACTGCTACGCTTAAATCCATGGTAGAAGATGGTATCGTCATTAGAACGGCTTATCCTGAAGTACCACCAAGAGTTGAATATAGTTTAAGTGAAATAGGTGAATCGCTTCGTCCTATTATTGATATTATGGGACAATGGGGAACACATTATAAAGAAACTTTGCAAGAATAAAAGGAAAGTTCAAATGTTGAAAATAACATAAGAACTTTCCTTTTATATATGAGATTTATCTGTTTTTTGTGCTTCCATAAAAGCATAAATATCATCCGGACTTTCTTGCATGCCTCGTGCAATCCACTCTTTAATCCAGCCATAAATGCCATAAGTCATATAAGCGACTGCATAGGCTTCTGGATTAGATAATTGATTATCTTGAATCATTAATTTTTTTAAAGTATTTCTAAATAAATAAAATAAATCTTTTTGATAAAGTAAAATATAAAAATCTTTATAAGCCACCAAATGTTCAAATAAAGTTTTCATAATCAATTCAAAAGGCATTTGATCTTGCAGCTTCCATTCTTTGATAATTTTGTCAAGATATTGTTTTAAAATATCTTCTTTATCTTTATAGTTACGATAAAAAGAAACTCTCCCAACTTGAGCTTTTTCAGTAATTTCACTAATCTTTATATCCTTTAAATTTTTTGTATTTAAAAGTTCTAATAATGCTTTTGTCATTGCCACTTTGACATATTGATTTCTTTCATCATTATCCACGATGTAACACAATCCTCCTTTTCGTATCATTTTTTTAAATAACTTGAATAAGCCAATCAACCATGATACACTTGTTTCATTCGATGATACATATGTTTCATCAGAATTTTAACAAAATACAAACGATCTTGTCAAGATAGAAACGAAAGGAGAACATATGACTTTAACAAAAACACGTATAATGATTCTTTTGATTATTGCTATTATGGCTTTTGTATTAGGAAGATTAGCATTGAGAACTATTTTAAACTTACTTTTAGGTGGTACATTATTTGGAGGAAACTTTTTATGAGTTTAAAAAAGGGAGGCCGCAAAATGTTTATATTTATATGCATAATGACATTTGTCGTTTGTTTTTTACTAGGAATAGGTTCAAAAGTTGTGTTAAAACCTTCATGGGCCAAAAATGATGAAGTGAAAATGACACCAGAAGTTGGAACATTGTATACTGATTTATCTTATGGTGAAAAAGAATCAAACCGATTTGATATGTATTTACCTCATGATCAGACAAAAAAACATTATGGATTGGTTGTTTATCTCCATGCTGGAGGGTTTACCTCTGGAGACAAATCAGGAGATAAAGATATATTATCATGGCTTTGTTCCAAAGGATATGTTGCTGTTGGGATTAATTATACACTTTTTAATGAAGACAATCCTGATGCCAATGTCTATACACAGTCTTTAGAAATTAAAGAAGCTATTCCTCATGTCATTGAACAAGCCAAACAACATGGATATTCCATCAATCAAATGGCTATTGGTGGTGGATCAGCAGGACATGCCCTTGCGATGATTTATGCTTATCGTGATGCCAAAACATCCTCTGTTCCTGTTCAGTTACTTTTTGGTGCTGTAGGACCATCAAGTTTTTATGTTGAAGATTGGGATATTTATGGATTCAATCAAAATACCGATAAAGCCAAACAAGGTGCAGCCGGATTATTCAGTGTCATGTCTGGAACACAAATCACATCTGAAATGACTCAAGATCAGACATATCTTGAAAAAGTGAAACCCATATCAGCTCTCATGTGGATTAACGAAGAAACTGTCCCAAGTGTTGTTGCTTATGGAAAATATGATAAGATTCAACCCTTTAAAGGTTCTCAACGTTTATTAAAAACCTATCAAAAGCATCATGTTGATTATCAATATTTTGTAGCGGAACATTCTGGACATGGTTTACAAAATGACAATGAAAACTATCACCAATTTATGCAAACAGTCGAAGCATATTTGGAAAAATACATGCCTGTAGAGGAGTCAACAAATAAATGATGAAAAATATGATAAAAATAATAGCTATAATTCTTTTGATTTTGATATTGCTTATTGGTGGCTTACTTTTATTCATATCCACAATTCCATCTGTTCCAACTCATTATACAAGGACTATTAAAACAGGTGGCTTAATAGAAGCTAAATATCTTCAATTTGGTCCCAATCATGTCACATATCAAAAAGAAAAAGGAACAGAACTTACAAAATATTTTCATATCTATTATCCTCAAGAATTAGAAAAGACACAAAAACAATATCCTGTTGTCGTTGTATTGAATGGAACAGGTATTTTACCTAAAAAATATCCTGCTTTGTTTCAGCATTTGGCTTCATGGGGATTTATTGTCATTGGCAATGATGATCCAAGCACAGGATTTGGTTTATCAGCTGATGAAACAATTGACTACTTAATAAAAATTAATGAAAATCAAAATCATATTCTCCACCATCATATTGATTTGAAACACATTGGTCTAACGGGTCATTCTCAAGGTGGTGCTGGTGTATTGACTGCTATATCTCATACAAAACATCAACAGATTTATAAAACAGCTATTGCTTTATCACCCACTCATGAAAAAATGGCTCATGATTTGGGATGGTTCTATGATCTCACTCAAATTTCTATTCCCCTATTCATGATTGCAGGAACAGAAGGTGATTTTGAAACCAAAGCTGTTATTCCTTTAGAAGCCATGCAACAAATGTATGATAAAATTCCTTCACCAAAAGTCATGATGCGAAGAAAAGAGGCTGATCACGGAGAGATGTTATATTCAGCAGATGGATATGTTACAGCATGGTTAATGTGGCAATTACAAGATGACATTTATGCAAGCCAGGCTTTTCTAGGTAACAATGCTGAAATATATCATAATGATTTGTATCAAGATGTTCACTATGATGAGTAACTTACTAATAAAAAACTATATAAAACAGATTTCTTTTATAACATACAAATGAAAATACTCAGGGATAATCCATATATTAAAAAGATATCTCACAAAATTCTCAAAAGTTTAAAATGGAATTCTGGACTTGCTATTCAAAGAGTGATACCCTTTCTTTCACACTTTCTTCCTTTGATATTGATTCACATAATCTTGGGCCAAAACATATAAGTAACATTGTCCAACGAACAAAAAAGGAAGCACCGCACTTGGAAAGATTTGAAGATACTAGAAAATACAATGATGGTCGCCTCAAGACAAGGAAAATGTCTCCTGAAGAAAAGATTGCCTATCAGAAGCTAGAAAAATAGCTACAATAAGCGTCAACAAAAAAGAGCACCAAGATAAGGAAAAACCTATCTGTCAGTCATGTTGAGAAATAAAGAATCTGTGGAACAGGAATTGGGTGCAACAAACGCCCTTATCGAAAAATAGCAGCAACTCAATCATATGAAATTCAATCCGATTTAACATCTACCGTGCTTACCAATAATCAATTGATTAATGATGAGCTACAAGAAGAAAATGATATGGAACTATAATGATGGCAAGTTGCGGTCGTTAATTTACTGGAAAATATTTGTTTATATATGGTATACTTATAATATAAGGTGGTGGTCTAAGTTGAAATATAAAATTTGCATTCAAAATCCATTTCCATTCTGCGAGAAAGTATATCCAACACAACAAAGGAAAGTAAAAGAAATGCTTGATTATCTCAAACAGGATGCTGACATAAAGTCTATAACATTATTTGGCTCAAGCATCACTTCAAACTGTCATAATGATTCTGACATTGACCTATATGTAGAATTGAAGAAGGATAAAAAAGTAATCAATAGGTATTTTGATTTTGTATTTGACTTATGGACTAATTTCACTGCTGATGAACGTCTTAAGAAAGAAATAAAAAAGAAAGGAGTGGTCATATATGAACAATGAAACTCTTTTTGATAAGGCAAAGCAGAATTTAAAGGTTGCAGAAAGTATTTACTCAACCATTGCCATAAATGATGAAGCTTATCTTAATTATGTCGGATATCATATCCAGCAGGCACTGGAGCTATCCATCAAGTATATGCTTGAAATGAATGGAGTCAACTATCCAAAAACCCACGATATTGACCAATTAATAAGATTGGCAAACATCAATAATGTTGAATTGTATCTTAATGAGTATATTGATGATCATAGTGAGATGTTTTCATTGTGGGAAGCTCGAACACGTTATATTTTGAATTATAGACTTGAAAAAAGAAAAATAGAGCGTTCATTAACAGAAACAAAATCATATTTGGATGTTATAGAGAAGATGATAAGTCATCATCTCGACAATGATGAAGGCTTGGAAATATGATAAACAATCATATTGATATAATATATTGACGGCAAGTTGCCGTCTTTTCTTTTTTACTTAATGTTAGTATGAGATTAAGGAAAGCCAATCTACATAGAAGAATGGCAGATATATACCCAATAAACACAAGCTCATATTCAAAACGAGTCTGCTTCTCAATCAACTGATAAAATCTCGCATTGATTTTCAAGCCGGAAAATATACTCTCGAGTGGAGATGAACTTATAGCCATCAGTGTAGGATTGATAATTCTGATTGATAAGCTATTCCTCATTCCAAAAAAAATCTAAAAAAAACAGTAAGCTGACAGGAAGCATTAAGAGATGGGAAGGCAATCCAATGATAATAAATTCCTTTGAAAAGGATTCCTTCAATGATATTACCATTTCTGTTGGTCTTGAATTCAATACATTTGTCATACTTAACACAAACAAGTCTAAATTTTTATAATCATTAAAAATATACATAATCATCTTAGACACAAAGCCACTGATCTTGACCAGTGGCTTAAGACTGTGTCATTCCTCCTTGACACAATCATATAAGATAATTTTTTATAAAATATACCTTTTTATTTAATTGTCCTTGACATGGGGTACACTTTAAAACCTGAAGTGCTATCATATATTTTTATTTAATCTTCAATCACAAAAGCATTACGTAACATATCTTCCACACCTTCTGCTTCTGGATCATGTGTAGTTTTGCCAGTATCTAATGCTCTCATAGCTTCCATTTCTTGTTCAGTTAATTGAAAATCAAAAATTTGTATATTACCTTGAATTCTTTGGGGATTGGTAGACTTAGGTAAAACAATAAGCCCATCCTGTGTTTCAAAACGTAATAAAATCTGTCCTGCATCCTTGTTATATTTTTGTGCTAATGAAGTGACTAATGGATGTCCTAATAAATCAGTATTACCATGTCCCAATGGATAATAACATTCTAATTTAACATCATCTTTATCTAAAATTTGACGAAGTTCTCTTTGTTGACAGAATGGATTACATTCAACCTGATTAACAGCTGGTTTTGTTTTGAATTGAGGAACATACTGATTCCAAATCTTAGGAGTCATATTGCTGACACCAATTGATTTGACCAGCTTCTTTAGCTTCTTCCATGGCTTTCCAAGCTCCTGTAACATCACCATATGGTTGATGAATCAAATATAAATCAATATATCCTAAATCAAGTTTTCTCAGTGATCTTGCAATACCTATTTTTGCTTGTTCATAACCATAATCCTGTAACCATAGTTTACTTGTGATAAAGATGTCTTCTCTAGGAATACCACTATCTTTGACTGCTCTTCCTACATCCTCCTCATTAAAATAAGCTGCTGCTGTATCAATATGACGATATCCGGCTTTTAACGCCTAATATAATGCTTCTTGATTATTCGTAATATATTCTTTATGTGCAGCATTTTGTACCAAACTGTTATAAATGCCAATTCCTTCATCTAAAATTGCTATTTCTGCAAGTTCGTAAGTTGGCCAATATTGCCCACATATCCAAACAGTATTTGTTTTAGCATGTTCTGGTGTATTTCGTAAAATCTCACGAATTAAAAATGTAAGTAATCTATGCAATTCTTTATTTCCTCTATCTACAACACGTGCTAATCGACTCGCTTCAGCTGCAATTAACTCACCAAGAACCATATAGTTCCCTTTCGCATATTCTTTTTTCTGTAATTCATCTATAACTATTGGTGTTATGGGTATATAATTTTGACTCCCGTTTGCTTCACCAGGTTTCTTTCCAATTTTTAATGATGATGAAATATATTTAAAGAAACCCATTGTGCCTGCATAATTCTTTCCACCATTATCAACACCAGTAAAGTCAAAGGATATTTGTGGAAACTTGTTTATATAATGACGTATGATAGCTCCCATAAACAACATAGGAAGAGGATCAAATTTATGCATTTTTGTAAAATCAAAAATCATCTCATTGTCTGGAACTATTTCATTTAACTTTTTTGCAAATTGAAGTTTTTCTGATAAATCTTTATTGTCAATATGAATTATCAATTTAATCATTCCCTTTAAACAACTCAAATTTCTTATATTCAATTTATTTCCATATGCTTTGAACAATTCATTTATTCGATTATTTTATACTACAATGATAACTGAAATACGTTATATTTATTATTTTAAAGAGATTATGTAAATCTAATTGCTCGATAATTTTATTATACCCAAAAAAAGCAATGATTATCATTAATTGATTTTCATCACCTTTTTATAATATAATTATTTACACTATAACAAAAATAAATGAATCATGTATATAAACAATTAAAGATATACTACCATAATGAATAATGATATGAGATAGTGCATAAAATGGTTGAAACTGCGTATACTATCAATGTAGTTCAATGTATTGACAACGAATTACATTTTGATATAATGATGGTGAGAGAAGGAGGCGAATGAAACATGGCACAGATGAGCTTCAGAATCAATGATTCAGTCAAGAAAGATTTCGAAAAGATATGTGAAGAACTAGGTTTGAATCCAACGACTGCATTGACAATCTTTATTAAAAAAATGTGTAGAGAACGCAGAATACCTTTTGATGTTTCTCTATATAACAGTGATACTCTTAAGATTCTTGATGAAACAGCAAACAATCAGAATCTCAGCAAATCATTTGATACTGTGGATGAATTATTCGATGATTTAGATGCTTAAAATCAGGTATCATCATACCTTCAAAAAAGACTATAAGCTGATGAAGAAACGTGAAAAGGATTTGGCAAAGCTGAAATACGTTGTTAATGAACTGGCTAATCAGCGTCCACTTGATGAAAAATATCGTGACCACGAATTGACAGGCAATTATAGAAACTTTAGAGAATGCCATGTTGAGCCTGATTGGCTTCTCATTTATAGAATAGAAAAAGGTGAATTGACACTTGCATTGGTTAGAACAGGTACATATTCTGATTTGTTCTAAAAAGGAATCCAGACAATCTGGACTCCTTTTTTCATGAAAAAATCTTCTTTATTGATGATATTTCTTATATTCATCCATATCGACATAATATTGTCATTTATCATAGTATAAATTCCCATCTATGATCACATATGCTATATAAAGTTTCAAGCTGACTTTATACGCTCCGGTAACAAAATAAGTCCTTTCCTACGACATATTGAGGAGATGGTGTAAGAAACAACAAAAAAACTACGAAATATCTTCCGTAGTTTCTAAAAAAACATATCATATCAAGTTAAAAATCACTTTAAAAGTGCCACCAGTTTGCCACCAGCTTACATTTTAACTTTAAAATTCCCTGATTATATGGGCTTTTTTTCTTTCTATTCACCAACGTATGGCAATAAAGCCATTTGTCTAGCACGTTTAATAGCAACTGCTAATTGTCTTTGATATTTAGCACTTGTTCCAGTTACACGTCTAGGAATGATTTTACCGTTAGCAGAAACAAATCTTTTTAATAATTCAACATCTTTGTAATCGATGTAATCAATCTTGTTTTTTGTAAAATAGCAAACTTTTTTTCTTGGTCTTTGTCTTTTGAATGCCATAAACCTTTTCCTCCTTAAAATTGAATATCATCTTCCATGATATCAAATGAATCAAAAGAATTATCAAAATCCTTTTCTAATTCTACTGTTTTCATATCATAGAAGTTATCTTGTGATACTTGTGGTTGTTGTTGCTGTGCTCTTTCTCTAGCAGCTCTTGTTTCTAAGAACTGTACACTGTCACAAACAACTTCAACAACATACACTTTTTGTCCCTGAGCATTATCATAGCTACGTGAACGAAGTCTTCCTTCGACACCTACCAATGAACCTTTTGAACAATATCTTTCTACATTTTCAGCAACTTTATTCCAAACAACACAATTGATATAATCAGCCTGTTGTCCATCTGCTGAATTATAGTTACGATTTAATGCTAAAGTAAAGCTTGTAACTGCAGCCCCACTATTTGTTCTTCTTAACTCAGGATCTCTCGTCATTCTTCCAACTAATACAACACGATTAATCATCAGAATTCACCTTCTTATTTAGATCTTCTAAGAGTCATATGACGGATAACGTTTGCATTGATACGTGAAATACGTTCAAATTCAGAAATATTTTCAGGAGTAGTTGTTGTATCTACGACAACATAATATCCTTTTTTGTAATCCTGAATTTCATAAGCAAAATCACGTAATCCCCATTCGTTAACATTATCTACAGTTCCTTCACCATTTGTTAAAATGTTTTTGAAGTTTTCGATTAATGCATTTCTTGTTTCTTCTTCAACATCAGGTTTTACAATAAACATGATTTCGTACTTATTCATTTTTTTACCTCCTCCTATGGTCTAATGGTCTATATCTTAAATATAGACAGGCAGTAAATTTATTACATGCTCACGTAATATACCACATATACGCCCTTTTGTCAATCCAGACATATATAAAAACCTCATAAAATCAATACTTTTTACAATACAATAATCATTTGATATTCTCAAATCAACAATCATGATATAATAGTTGATATCCACATCAATTTATAAAATATTAAGAAATTATTTATACATTTTCAACGCTATCATGACATAATGTAAAAGCGAGGTGATCTTATGGCAAAGAAAAAAAGAATCAATAAAAAGCCTATGATTTATATGCTTGTGATTTTACTGATCATTGGCATAGGAACAATTTATCTGTCTCCACGTCATCATAATGATATTGAAGAATATCAGGTTGATGGCTTATCTATACAACATCAATTTTTAACGGTTAATCCCAATTCGCGAAGTGGAAAAACATTACCAAGAGTTAATGGTATTGTGATTCACTATACTGCCAATCCTGGTTCCACTGCTCAAAATAACAGAGATTATTTTGAAAATCTGAAAATAACCAGAACGACTTCTGTATCTAGCCATTTTATCATTGGATTAGAAGGAGAAATCATTCAATGTATTCCTTTGAATGAAGTCGCTTATGCTTCTAATAATCGTAATAAAGATACCATTTCTATTGAATGCTGCCATCCTGATGAAAGCGGACAGTTTAATGATGCAACTTACCAGTCATTACAAAAACTCGTGCGTGCTTTAATGGATACCTATCACTTACAAAGTCAAGATGTGATTAGACATTATGATATTACTGGTAAAATCTGTCCAAAATATTTTGTTGATCATGAAGATCAATGGCAAGAATTCTTAAATTCTCTATAATGAGGTGATTCATCTTGAGTTTAGAACAAGATATATTTCAAAGAACAAAAATTGATTTTAATAAACTGATAGCCTATGGCTTTCAAAAAGAATGTCATCAATATGTTTATATTCAAAATATTTTAGATAATAGCTTTCAAGTAGTCATTACTATCAATACTGATGAAGATATTCATGGAAAAATGATTGATTTAGCTTTTCATGAAGAATATATCAATTTTCGTATCAAAGCGCAAACTGGTGAATTTATCACAAAAATACGTCAAGAATATGAAAAGATTTTAAATGATATCAAAGACAAATGTACTACACCGCAATATTTTATATATCCTCAAGCCAATAGAATTGCTGATTACATAATAAAAACATATCATGATTATCCTGATTTTCCATGGACGAGCGATCCTCACTATGGCGTTTTTAGACATCACAACAACCAAAAATGGTATGCTTTAATGATGAACATCAATAAAAATAAAATCACTTCTGAAAACGGGGATGTAGAAATCATCAATTTAAAATTAAAAGAAGAACATATTTTACAATTACTTCAAGAAAATGGTTTTTATAAAGCTTATCACATGAATAAAAAGAAATGGATTTCTATCATCTTAGATGAAACATTATCTGATGAAGATATTTTCAAATATATAGATGAAAGTTATCAATTGACACAAACAATCCACACAAAAACAAAAAAGGATGTCATCCAATAGACTATATAAGTCGATTGGTCGCATCCTTTTTTTATGCATGTTGCCTTAATAATTCATTTAATTCCTGTATTGATGATTCTTTCAGGAATGAATCATATCGAAATAAACTAAAACCTTTATATCCATTTTCATATAGAATTTGAACTTGTGAAGCAATATTACGAGAGTTTTCCTGCCATCCATAATCCTCATCAACAGCCCCGCCAGCACGATAAAGCGCTAATCCAGCATATAATATAACACTTTGATGTCTTGGTATTTTCGCAAACTGCTCACATCGATCAGTAAACATTGTTGTTTTTTTATTTTCACCATACTGATCACTCCAATATATCTGAGGCATTAAATAATCAATATAGCCTTCTTCCCCTAACCATGTATCAATATCAGCCCCATCATTTAAACAATTTTCATAATTGCCTTGAGGACTGATGCCAAATACAACATTTTCATCAGTCTCTTTAATTGTCTGATAAACATCCTGTATGAGCATATTAACATAATCCATACGTTGATTGGCCGTTGTGCCATCATGTGTTCCTGATACATAAAAATAATCATCAAAATGTATACCATCAACATCATAGTTTTCCACAACTTCTTTCACTCCATCAACAATATAATCTCTCACTGACTGACTGGCAGGATTTAAAATATATTGATATGTGGCATAACCAATTGTCTGAGTTGCATCTTCCAACCAGTCACGGTGCGGTGAATGATTTAAAAACTGTTCAAAGCTTGCTTGATTTAAAGAGACTCTATAGGGATTAATCCATGCTTCAATGGACATACCTTGTTGATGAGCAATGTCAATCATCACTTCTAATGGATCAAATGATAATGATTCCTGATGTGTAATCACTCTTGAAAGAGGAAACAAATCTGATGCATATAAAGCATCACTAAAAGCACGCACCTGAACAATAACGGTATTGATTTTATAATCTTTTATATTTTCAATAGCTTGTGAAAAATCTTCTTCAAAGCTTTCCTTTGATTCATAAGAAAACTGTTCTAAATCTCCATACGCAAACCAGACAGCTCTTTTGTCAAAAGAAGATAATGAACATGGTGGATGTGGCATAAAGAAGTAAATAGTCAAACAGATACATAATAATATTATAATAACAAGTAAACTGTGTTTTTTCTTTTTCAAAAGACCACCCCATTGATTATATTCAGAAGTTTTATTTTAAATCCTCTTTTGTTGTAATTTTTTTATTTTCATAATCCCCTAAAACAAAATAAACTTTTTCATCAGTAAAATGTTCTACCATTTGAGCATCATCAGTAGCCAAATAGTGCTGTTGTATCGCTTTTGTGTAAGCATCTAAAATCAGTTTGGTATGAAAAGCCTGTGGTGTCTGTGCCTGCATCAACTCTTGTCGATTAAGTGTTTCTTCGACAACACCATCAATCACTCTTTTAATTGTGTCTTTACAAGGTACCATTAATAAACATGCTGGATGTTCTTCTAGACATGTTAACAGAGCATCAATCTGTTGCTTTTTTAAATAAGGTCTGGCTCCATCATGAATCAAAACATTTTCATATGTCACATGTTGTAAACCTGCAAATACACTATCCTGTCTTTCTTTTCCCCCATCAACAAACTCTATGCGTTCATCACTTAATAATTGTTGAAATTCTTTTCTTTCTTCAGGTCTTGTCACAACAATAATCTGTTGACAGCGTGTATCATTGATAAAAGTTTGTAAAGTCATTTCATAGACTGTCTTCCCACGAAATGAATATAACATTTTATTATAATTCAATCCTGTTCTTTTTCCCTGTCCAGCACATAAAATAATGACACTATACATTGTTCTTCCTCTTTTCTCTCTATAAACTGCATTTATCATACCATATTTACCATGATTTATCAAAAAAAGCTACCTTAGCAGCTTTCTTCAATACAGACAATATATTCCTTATAATTTTGTGAATCTTGACCGACACAAACAGCCAAACGTCCTGTTTCTACAATATGTTCCATATCTATATTCCATATTGCCAGATCATCATAACTCAATGTGATACTGACTGTCTGAACAGCATGATGAGGAACATATACTTTATGGAATCCTTTTAATTCCAGCACTCTAGAAACAATGCTTGATTGTAAATGCTTGATATAAATCTGAACCACATCTTCTCCATCTCTTTGACCTGTATTATGGACATCTAAAGTAATAGTGAGTCCTTTTTCCTTTAATTCCTGAATGGAAATCTTTTGAGGTAAAGATATATTTTGATATTCAAATGTTGTATAACTCAGTCCATAACCAAATGGAAGCAATGGACCAGATGGTAAATCTATATAATCTTTTTGTGCTCCGTTATGCTTATGATTATAATAACATGGCAATGCCCCTACATGACGTGGAATAGAAACACTCAAATGTCCACTAGGATTGTAATCTCCAAATAACACATCAGCGATTCCTTCTCCACCTCTTGAACCAGGATAAAAACTAGCCACAACAGCTTGAGAATAACGCATGACATCATTGATCACATGAACTCTTCCTTGAATCAAAACTGAAACAATATTTGGATTCACGCGATGAATCTCTTTTAATAATTGATTTTGATAACCTTCTAATTCAAGACTTGCTAAATCAATATTTTCTCCACAATTCATTTCATTTTCATCTTGAATTCTTAATGCACCATTATTTTCAAAAGCGTTTTGATATAAACGCGTACTATTACCACCTAAAACCAAAACAACAACATCTGCCTCTTTTGCAATCTTTAATGTTTCATCTAAATTTTCAAATTGTTTCTTTCTTGTAGTACATCCTAATGCATAGCTGACTTGTGAAGCTTTTTTACAGATTCCCTGATAGACAGTCACAATATCTTGCGGATTTTGATAAGCCGTATAATCACCCAACTGATGGAGATAATGATGGGCATTAGGTCCAATCACAGCAATTTTTTGTGTATTCTTTAATGGTAAAATATGATTATCATTTTTTAATAACACTTGACATTCTCTTGCACTTTGCAACAATAATTCATCACATTGAGGCAATGGTATATTTTGTGAAGGTTCAAAAAGACCTAACTTTTCTTTGAGTCTTAAAATTCTTTCAACCGCTATATCTAATTCTTCTTCAGTGACATAACCTTGTTTAACAGCTTCATCAAGTTTGGTATAAACCTGATCCCATAAACTCAACTCAACACCTGCTTTTAAAGCCAGACTTCCCATTTGTAAAGGATTGTCATTTAATAATAACAGTCTATCTAAAGCACATCCATCAGCCATGACAATACCATCAAAATCATACTCTTTTCTTAAAATATGATGAAGAAGATTCTTGTGAATATGACAAGGAATTCCATCTATTTCATTATAAGCTGCCATAACAGCTCTTGCACCTGCTTTGACTGCTGCCTTGACTGGTGGCAAATGAATATCTCTTAATTCTCTTGGACCAATTTTAGCTGCATCCGAATTATGTCCACCTTCACAGGCCCCTTGAGCACATAAATGTTTGACAACAACGCTGACCCCGTTTTGATCTTTTTCAAATCCCTGCACAGCACTTTGAATCATTTGTGAAGTCAGATACGCATCCTCACTAAAACATTCTTCACTTCTTCCCCAACGTGGATCTCTTAATACATCAAAACCAGTAAATAAAGCAAGATTTCCACCTTTGGCGGCTAATTCCTGACTGACATTCTGTGCAATTTTTTCCATCAACAAAGGATTCCAGGTCATTCCCATCGCTAGTTGCGTAGGATAAACAGGACTTTGTAATGCCATATGACCATGAACACATTCTTCTGTAATCAAGGCTGGTATTTGAAAACGCGAATGTTTCTTGATATAATCCTGAATCATTTGAATAACCTGATAACTTTCTTGGCGTGTAATCCCATTATGTTCATCAATCTGTGACCAGGCATCAGCTCTCATAATTCCATAAATCGCACCAACGCCTCCATATTCTTTAACGTGTTTTTTAAATAAATCTGTTAATTCATAATGGTCTTCCACTTTCTGATAACATTGCCAACCATATAAATGCTGGTTTAATTGACCAACTTTTTCCTTTAAAGTCATTTGTTTAATTATATTTTCTACCATTTTCTTTCCTCATTTTTTATTTATAAATATTTTTTACTATATAAATGTTGATTCACTAATTCTCTAAGTAAATATTCAATAGCCAAATGCATATGTAAACGTGAATCAATATCATATCCTTCATCTTTTGATACTGATACATTCACAGTATAATCAGATAGTTTTGACATTGTTGAATTTATTTTTTCTGAAATCAATAATATTTGACATCCATTCATTTTAGCAGTTTTCATAACGTCAATAATATCTTTTGTTTCCCCACCACGTGAAATCACAATGACAAAATCTTCAGAAGTTAAATGATTCGCTTCTAAATATAAAAACCAATTATCATCTGGATATATTGTTCTGATTCCAAATAAACTCAGTTTTACTGCCAATATCTTCGCAACATATTTATTCATCCCAGAGGAACAAACAAGAACATTTTTAGCCTGTACTATACTTTCAATAGCTTTTCCAATATCTAAATGTCTTAACATAGACATTGTATCTTTGATTTCTTTTTCAATAGTATCACAAACATTATCACATCTAGATGTATATTCATATTCATCTCTACGATGGTATAAAAGATCATAGCGAAAATCCATAAATGTTTTATAATTTAATTTTTTCACCATTCTAAAAATAGTTGTTGTGGATACATTTAAAGCCTCAGATAATGAAGATATTGTTAAATTTGGCTGTAAATCCTGAAAACTCAAAAGTTTATGAAAACATTCCACTTCTAGTTCAGTTAAATGATTTCCATATTCTTGAAAATTTTTAATGAGACTCATAAACAATCAATCCTTTCATATGAAAATAGAGTAGAAAATCTACTCTATTATAACAGTTACAAAAGTATTTGACATCATGCTTTTGATATAAATTTTTCCATCTTGATTTTCAAGTTCTTCTTGTTTTTCTTCTAATGCATCCCCAAGATAACATTTTTTATCTGCTGGAACATATAAAACAACATTATCAATATCTTCATCACGATTATTAAGAATACGGATGACTGATGCTTGACCACATTCAGCTTTCTTATAAGCCATCAGTTCAACTCTTGTATCAAGTTTTATATCTTCATATTGTTTTGACGGCTAATATCATTAAGATAACGTGTTTGAACTGGTGTATTTAATATTTCAGCTGTACGAACCAAATCAGACATTTGTTGGCTTTCACCAAAGAAAAGTGAGTATTGACTCGTTACTTTTTTATCCAACAATTGTGAAGATGGCGTATCCATACGATATCCTGATGATCTTCCTGGTCTGATCAGTAAATCAGCTTTTCCAAATTTTCCAACGCTTCTTAAAAGTGTTAAACAAATTCTTTGATCATTTTCTACTTCATATTCAAGAGGTCCTTGGCTTAATAATGACATGATAGCATTTTGATGATTTAATTTCACAAAGCGTTGCATCGCATAGATAGGTAAAACATATTCTGTTGCCCCATTTTCTATTCCTTTTTGATTTGTAATCACATTATCTCTGATAATAGTTCCAAGTTGATCTTGACTACAGTTTTGTTTAGAAGTATAGATATCATCAAAAGCAACTCTGACAATATGATCACAAGAATGATTTTCAATAGTTGTTTCAAAATCAACTGTCTGACTATGAGCCTTTAAAGAAACATCAGTGATAATACGTAATGGTTTTGTTTCTTGACTACGATGATGGTCCACCACTTTTGATGGCACAGCTGTATCAAAAGTGATACGATATTTGACTTCAATGGATGATGATTCTACCAATTCTATAGTTGGTTTCACATCATTAATTCTGATTTCTTGATCATCAATACATGGTGAATAATTATATTCATCACCATCATCACCTTTTTCAAGTAATGTATGAAGATGATGATAAGTTTCACCTGTCAGTTTATTTGTGACTGTTAAAGTGCCATCTTCTTCAATCACTACTGATAAATATTTATTTTGTGCTCCATGATTCATCACACTCACATCTCCTTGTAGAGATGTAGATGTTTTTTCTTTGAAGCAAACTTTTAAGATTTCATAACCCATTGGTGGTAAAAATGAAGTGTCAATTTTGAATTGAACTTTAAATTTCGTACCCTCTAATACTTCTCCTGAGTCATGGAAGTTTTCCATACCATTATAGTATTCAATATCATGACATGTCTCTTTTGTTTCATTCATGAATTGATAAGGAACAATTGTCCCATCATGACGTTTTAATACAAAATCTTTATCTTTGACAATCATACTTAC
>DGYFI06203__coassemble_1346_pt1 | contig 20497 bp, 17 predicted proteins | sample DGYFI06203__metabat2_low_PE_023 | metagenome-assembled genome bin DGYFI06203 | reverse complement strand
GGAATAGCAAAATCCATAAAATGGATTTCGGTATTACCCGGGTGGATCTTGCTCTTGAAAATTCAAACCCTCTCATTTATCACAAACAAATGTGTATATAATACAAGGCAATAATAAAAAATTGTAATTAATATTTTTGATATATAAACAAGCTAATTGTTTTTTGCTTAAAATTTGGGATAAATTTATTGTCTCTGTTATATGTAATCATTTACGGAATCCAAAAATTGTGATAGACTTAATATTGTATAGTTAACAAAAGGATAATAGGTGTTTTTGTATTGTAAATTGCAATCCACAGTAAATAAAAAACCTATATTCAATGGAGGATCACGGATGGAAGAGAGTATGAGAAAAGAGGAGTTTTTTAGTATAACAGAGGCATATGCCTGTATGGAAATGTTACCAGGACAGCTTTCAACTATTGTTGCTACATATTCGAATCAAATTAAAGAAGAAACTGCTAGACATGATGGAGCAATGCAGGCAATTGTAAATACTTTTAATACAAAAAAACAGAATATAGAGGCACAGAAGCAAAAAGATTACAAGGAAGCAGAAGAGGCGAAAAATACCATCTTCGGACAGTTGAACGGTTTAAAAGAGAAAATGCAACTGTCGGATTCTCATTATTCTGAAGCGGTGAAAGATTTACCAGGTAAAGATCCACAAGTAAGCCCTGCTATTGGAGCTGGATTAATGAGAGTTTATAATCAAGTGGTTATGAAAAGGAATGATGCAACTCAAAAATTTGAAGATGCATATGCCAATTTGGTAAAGCAAGAAGGAAATATATATAGTGATAAAATAAGAGAAGCGGATCACACACATGATATTCAGTTAAGTACGGCAACAGAAGAGTATAGCAATTCGGTTGATCACGAAAACAAAAAAACAAGTGAAAATCATACTACTATTCTTGAAACAGCTAAGAAAACCATCGAAGGGCTCAATCCTGTCAGATTGAAAGAAATGTATGAGCAACTCCTTTTAAACGATCCAGTTGTTAAAAATTATGAGACTGCAAAAGAAATACCAGAAGCAGTAGGAATGGGATTTTTGAAAATTGATCTTGACTACTGGTATACAGATCAATCAAATAAACCTGTTGTTGATCTCATTCGTGACTATTTTAGCTTTGCAGTGAGGAATGTTGATGGACATACTATGATTATGGTACCTTTTGGACAAACCTTTACTGATCCCAAAATAAATAAACTAATCCTATTCGATTCAAGTAGTAGGTCATTAGCATTAGAATATATTCGGGCTCTTGAAATGAGATTGTTTATGATTATTCCTTGTGGAAAGCTGAGAGTTACAATGATCGATCCTGTTGATTCAGGAAGTAATTTCTCGATGTTCTCTTGTCTTGGTGATGATGATGAAAGGATTATTTCTACAAGAATATGGTGTGATCCAAAACGTATAAAAGAAAGATTAAGTCTTTTAATTAATCAGATTGAGCATGTTAATCAAGATTGTCTTAGAAATGAATTTGAGGATATCGTAGCATACAACAAACATGTTGGTAAAAATGCAGAGCCATTGCAAGCTTTGTTTGTAGCAGATTTTCCAAGGCATTTTGATTTTGAAGCGTGTGAGATGCTTGAAAAAATTGTTAGTATTGGTCCAAAATGTGGAATATATACATTTCTTGCAGGTTCTACGGAGGATATAAAAGCTTCTAAATTTGATATTAAAGGAATTTCGCAGGCAATACAAAATTTTAATTATATCAATAAAAATATTAAATATCCATTTAACAAAATGGAACATAATCTCCAACCTATTTCATTGCCATCAAAAGATGAACAAACGGAAATATTAAATGTATTAATTAATGGAATAAAGACTTCTGATAGAATTATTATTTATTTTGATGAGATAGCGGATCAATTGACAACACATAAGGAAAAATGGTTTAAGTTTAATGACGCTAATGGTATTGATATTCCTATAGGGCTTGAGGGGGCATCAAGAACAGTACAGATACATCTTGGCGGTGAATTGATTACTCAGCATCATGCGTTGATTTCAGGAACTATTGGTTCAGGAAAATCTACTTTATTACACACTATTATTATGAGCCTCCTTTTAAAGTATTCTCCTGAAGATGTACAAATATATTTACTTGATTTTAAACGAGGTGTTGAGTTTAAGGTGTATGCTGAAAGCAAATTGCCAAACTTTAGAGTCATATCATTGGATACAGAGCCTGAGTTTGGCCTAGCTGTTCTAAGATATCTTGAGCAGGAACAGGAAGAACGAGCGCAAGAGTTCCATGATAAGAATTGTGACAATATAGAAAGGTATAATGAGATTGCAGAAGCAGATTTACACGATGATATCTATAAACTTCCGAGAATTGTTTTGATTATAGATGAGTTTCATGAAATGTTCTCTAATTCGGATTCTTCAATTTCAAAAGAATGTGAAAGGTTACTAGAGCAGATTGTTCGCCAAGGAAGGGCGATGGGAATTCATGTAATTCTGGCTTCGCAAACATTACCCGATAATTTGTCTAGAATATATGGGCAAATTATGAATCGAGTTGCACTGCAATCGACTGCTTCATCGGCACAATATATTTTAGATAGCGATAATGAAGCGGTTAATACGTTGGTAAACGTTGATCCGGGAAAAGGAGTGTTTAATGACGGCGGTGGTAACAGAGATGCTAATCATCCATTTAGAGTAGCCTATTTTACAGAAGAAACACAGAGAGATTTATTGAAGGAAATCAGAGAACAACAGGAATTATGTATGAGTGAAGGAATGTTTGGCAATCAGGAGTTTGAAAAGCCTCGCCTTCTATTATCTACTATCCAAGATGATAATGATAATCCACTTAACATTTTTGTAGAGACTGGAGCAATGCCTAAGAGACTGGAATTTGGATGCCCGTTATATTTAGGGGAAGAAATTGCAATGGTTAATGATTTCTCTATCCGGTTAACCTCTCGGAGAGCACAGAATCTATTGATTTTGGGAAGTGATTCTAAGCGTGCAAGTTTATTGTATGGATTTAGTGCGATGAGTATATTGTTTAATGCATATGTACGATCAGAGAACCATGTATTACCAGAAAGACCATTAATTACGTTTTTCGATTTTGGGAAAAATTCAAATATGGGAAGAAGAGTGTCGAAGAATAGTATTGATATCATGAATGAACTAAGTGCGAGATTTCCTTTTGCAATTAGAATATTTGGCAAGGATTCATTAATGGATGGAATTGAGATACTTCAGAGTGAGTACGAACAGAATGAGACAATGTTAAACAATCATTATATTATTTTTGCAGGCTTGAATAGAGCTAGAAGGCTTTTAGATAACGATAGTGCTTATTCAATGCCTCCTAAAAAGATATTTGAAAATCTAGTCAAAAAGGGAACGGAAAAAGGATACAATTATATCATATGGGCCAATGAACCGGGAAGCTTTTGTAATTTTTATGGAGATTTAATTCCTGAATTTGATTACCGCTTAGTCTATGATTTAAAAGAGGAGGAATATGAGCAAGTTATCAAAAGTTCATCTATGGACACAGCGTATGGTAATAATGTTATTTCCTACAACCCTGACGAAGATAATAAAAAAGTCAGAATTTATTCTATGCCATTAGCAGGATGGTTTACAAAATTTATGGATAGAATCGAGGGAGTTTCTTGGTCATCAGAGGAAGAGAGTTATTCCGAAGGAGAATTTGAGGATGACTTTTAAAAACCCTAGTAAAGGAGATAATCTATGTCAGAGCAAATTTTAAATGTTAATAAAGAAATGAATCAAATGCAACAATATATCGATACCGTAACCCATTGCACATGGAAAATTAATGAAATTATAGAAAGTTCAATTTTATATGCGGCTAATAAAAAAATTAATATCTATACTATTATAGCTACTGTATATTTACTGATTTGTGCAATTGTACAATATAATATAATTTTGATATCAATTGGGGTTGTTCTTGGAATTATTGTAATATTAACATTACCATCCTCAGTAGTCCCAGTTTGTAATTTATCATGCTTGATGATTATTTGTATGATTGCATCATCCATCGGATTTTTCATGTTTTTTTATAATTTTGTACCAGTTATTGTTGCGTTAGTACAATGGTTAATCACAGCCATGAGTAACTTTAAAATGAAAAATCAAGTTTGGAAAATTTTAACAAGTTTAAATAGTATATAATGAACCCCTATATAAAGTCGCTGAAGATGGAGTATCTGTTGAATATCAGCGACTTTATTTATAATAAGAGGATAGTATATGAAAAATAATAGACAAAAATATGAGATAAATGATTTGATCTTATTACATTCATGGTTTGAAGCAGGAGATAATAATTTTTCAGATATGCAAGAAATTAAATATCCTCTGATACGGATTGATAAGAAAAACGATATGTGGTCGGAGGTAATAAAGATAACATCAGATTATAATAATGAAGATCAATATAATTCAATGTATGCAAAAATAAAAAATTCAGATTTAATTGAAGAAGTAAAACAGTGGTGGATGGTTATTTTGGCTATTATGATGAATGCACCTCTTTCGCAATTGGATTCTTTAGCAAAAGGGAAAAAATATATGCCGGACAAAGTATCTAAAGAATGTGTCTGTGTAGCTTCACGAATATTTGCTAATATTGCAGCAGAAGAAGAGCGAGTAAGGCGTGAAAAACAAAGAAAACATGAAGAGGAACAACTAAAACGGTCTGAAAAAGAAGTCGCAGAAAAGCAGCAACAAAAAGAAATTGCTGAAGATAATCTGCATCGACATAGGAGTCAGCAATGAATGAACAGTCAATATATTTTTTACAAGCTTTATGGGATGTAGAAGTTCGACGCGATGAATTGATACAAATAGCGAAAAGCGCAATGTTATTTGATATAGAGAATACATTTAAGGGTGTATTGAATGAGCAAACTTTGTGGATTTCACCAGAAGCAATAGAGTTATACCACAAACTTCTGCTTTTGAAGAAGAGGGTGGATTCTATTAATAAGCCGTATGATTTGTTGAATATTAATAATGAATTTATTAGCATATCTGGCTCTGTTAAAGCCTTGCAAATTAAAACGGCACAGGGACTTAGTTCTAAATCGGGTATGATAATGGAAGACATGCATATTGTTGTAAAACAATTATTTCCATATTTTTTATACCAGATAAAAAAGCAAACAAGTTACCAACTGTATCGTTTATGTGTATTGAATGGGTCTTTACCTCAGGATAAATTGCATTTGCCAGATGAAGATAAATTGCAGGAATGGTTGAACTTTTATAGTAAACAATTATTGCCATTATTTGACCTATTTAGTAATCAGCAACTTGATTCAAGATGGGCTTATGAGAGGAGAAATGTTATAATTAATGGCAAAATACAAATTGAACAGTTTGTATCAGTTGATCCTATAGAAAATGAATTAAAGCAACCGTTAGGTGTACCGGGCGTGGGTACAGGAGAAAAAGGTGAATTTAGAATTTTTGGCCGAGGCATGATAACAAATCTGAAACCAAGAGATTTTGAAAAAAGAATTAGTTGCCCTGTAGAACATGTATTGCCTAATCTAAAGGATTTTTCCAAAATACCTACTGTGAATGACAATCCTACAATTGTTTTGAATCAAATTTTTAAGGGAAAACATTATCTAATAGATAGTCAGAAGTATTTTGCATTTATTAATACATTTATACTTGCGGAAACCTTTTATTATCGCTATAAAACAGGAAGCTGTTTTTATTGTGGAGCTCCACTTTATATGAATAAATGTTCAAGGTGTGGAACAATATGGAAATTTTAAGTATTGGTGAAATATGGTATCCAGTTATAACTTTGGGATATGGGAAACGTTTGGGAATTTGGTTTCAGGGATGTCAGAAAAATTGCCTGAATTGTATAAGTCCAGAATTCAAAGTAAAACAAAATGGGAAATTATTGCATATTGAAGATTTGGAGAAAAATATTCCTCAAGGTTGCATAATAGATGGATTGACTATTAGTGGTGGGGAGCCTTTTGATCAACCGCAAGGACTTTTAAAATTGGTGCAATGGTTTGAGAATAAATATAATGATGATATTTTGATTTTTACAGGCTATACATTAGAAGAGTTACATAAAAAAAATTCGTTGATAATTGAGGAAGTATTAAATATTATCTCAGTTTTAATTGATGGTGAATATATAGAAGATTTAAATTCCGGTATTGGTTTGAGAGGCTCTTCCAATCAGAATATATATATTTGGAAGAATAAAGATAAATATAAAGACGTTGAGAAATGTTCTAGGAAAGTTCAATGTGTCTTTTTGAAAGATAGACTATGGATGATTGGAATACCACCAAAATAGAGGCAATGAGAGACGATGGAAAATACAGTTCAATTTAACAATTATGATATCACTAATACTCTCCCGAGGATTTGTGAAAATAATAGTGTTCAACTGCGAAAGACAAAGTTTGGAAAGAATACAGAAATCAATGGATTTATCTTGGTTTCACCAATTACATGTACCTTTAATTCAGAGGTATGGTATTGTAATGATTATAATGGCGCTCGTTGTGTAATGAAAATAACATCTCAGCATTCTGACGATAGTGCATTTCAAATGATTAGGGAAATAGAATGTGATAATCTGGTTCCAATTGAAGAGTGTGGAATTATAGAGGAGTCATGGTTTGAAGTATACCCTTATTATAAAAACGGACATTTAGAAAGTCCGATTGAAATTGAGACAATAAGAAAGGTTATATTGCCTGACATTATTAATGCACTTAACGCTTTACATCAATGTGGAATTATACATAATGATATTAAACCAACTAATCTATACTGGGATGATAATATGCAGAAAGTTTTGTTGGGAGATTTTGGAAGCGCCATCTTATCAAAACAAAGACCTAACTCGTTTACGCCAGCTTATGCAGCACCGGAACTTCTTTTGAATGATGTGTGCAGAAGGGCATCAGACTGGTGTTCTGTAGGACTTACTCTTGCAACATTACTAACCGGAAAAAGAATGATAAATGCAGATTCTGTTCAGATGGCTCGAAAAGTATGGGAGAAAGGTATTAGATTTGAATGTGACGATTATAATTTTAAAAGATTAATTAATGGGATGCTTTTTATAGAACCAAGAAAAAGATTCGGCCCAAATGCTGCAAAAAAATGGTGTAACAATACATCATTTGGTAGTGAAGAACGTAAAGCTATTCTTCACAAAGAAAGCGATCAAGATATTCTGACAATTACTTTTAATAATCCAGATGGGATTGCAGCAGACATTGAAGGACTAGTCAAGGAGATAGCATTACATTGGGATTATTCTCTGTTTTTATTTCAACAGTCAAAATTGGATAGATTTCTTTCTCAATTTGATAGAAGGTGGGTTGATCGTTGCCGAGAATTAAGAAAAATGCCAAATAGTGAAGATGCATTATTTCGATTAACTTTTGAATTAACAGACTATCAGTCCTTTGTATGGCGAGGTGTGGAGTATAACAGCTTACTTGAAATGGAGGATACATGGGAAGAAAATGAGATTGGAGCAGGTGATATAACAACATTTCTTCAAAGAGGTAATGTATCATCAATCCTTATTATATCTGGTGCGGTTAAAGAAAAAATAGAATTTGTTAAACGATTAGAAAATGTAAGCAGAGTTCATCCTTTTGAAGCATGTGCTCAGCTATTTCAAGCCCTGCGTGGAGATGATGGATTGATTTGGGGAGATTTTCTTTTTAAAGATTTGAATGATGTTGTTGAATGGCTTAAACAAAATGAAAATCATTTGGATGAAACAATAGATGAATTTTTTAAAAGCAAAAAATTTGAAGCATGGTTTGCATATCAAGGAATGGATGATGTATTAGAAGATATTAGGAGGAAATGTGATAAATGAGTAGTTCTTTGACTAGTCCATACACACTAGAAGAAAGACGATTACAGGGAATAGTTCAACAATGTTCAGCTGATTTGAAATTAGCAATGGATAAGTTGACTAGCCAGAAAAAGATGATTGAACAACAACGATTGCAACAAATAGAAAAAGATGAACAGTATAAAATAGATCTGAATTCAGCAGAAGAAGAGCAGTTAAAAGAACAAGAAAAATTGAAAAATAAACAAAAAGAAAAAGAAAAACAATTGAGAGAAATGCTACAAAAAATGCAGATTGAATTGGAAACTTTTTCAGAACACTATGGGAACATGCAACTAGCCTTAGAGCGACAGAATAAATTAAGTTACATGTTAGATCACGCACAAGAAAATCTGGATGATTTAGAGAAGAAAATTCATGAACATATAGATATGACTGAAACGGAAATACGTGAAAAATCTTCTGAAGGAAAGTTAAGATTAACTCGCCTAGGGAATTTATCTTCAGAAGTGAAAAGAATCAACAAAGGAATTTCTTTAAAAGAAAATGATATAAAAGCTACAAAAGCTACAAAACGAGAATCTCCATTGGAAATATTTTCTTCTAAATTAGATAGAGCTTTAACATCACCTTATGCTAAGAGAATATCCCAGCTTGGATTGATGAAAAAAAAATTATATGAACAGCCGGTTTATGCAAGGACAGCATTTGCAATAAAGAATATGAAACAATTGGATATGTTGTTAAAGAGACTTACTGATATAACTCAACAAAATAAAAATGCTGAAAGGTCTAAGAAAGACTTGGTTATAAAATACAAAGCAATTTGTCAATTGTTGGATATTTCCCCAGATGAAAAATTAGAGGACATTTCTGGAAGTACACTAAAATTATCACAAACTTTTGAAGAACTTCAACGCCTCTATCAAGAAAAGAAGAAAAGAGAATATGTTTCACATGCTATTGAAGAAGTTATGAAAAGACATGGAATCTTTTTTCAAGATATTGGAAATAATAATGAACTTCAATTTTCAATGGAGAATGCCGATCTTAGCGTTTCTGGAACAGATTCAGATTATTTGACATTGGAAGTAACAGGTCAATATTCAGGTGATACACCTACTATGAATGATAGAAGAAAAAGTACAACAGCTGCGCTTCATTTTTGTTCAATCTTGTCGGAAATCGTGGAAGAACTAAAACAAGATTTTGGAATCGTTTTTAATAATATTACTACTGTGGAACCTAATGAAAATCGTATAATGATGAAAAAGCTTAGAAGACATAGTAATAAAAAGTACCATGAGAATACAAAAAGTATGGTCATGCATTAAAATAGGGAGATGATTAAAATAGAAGAAGCTAAATATCTTAAAATGAGATGTAATGCCGGTCATGAAACTAGGCCTTATGCGAAAGGTGAAAAATTACCAAAGCGTTGCCCTGTTTGTAATCAACCATATGACAGGCGTTATAATCGGCCGATTTATTGCTATCAGGATGGTAGTGTGCCTAAAGAAAAAGAGAATGCTAGTGATGAGGGTAAGAACTCCGACAGTCTAATGGAAAAAGTTGATGAAGAATTACCGATTAAAAAGTCTATATGTACCCAAAAGAATTCTTTAAGACGAGGAAGATCTTTAGTAGTCAATGATATACATTCAATCAATACTGAAAGGGGCAGAAAATCTTCCATATTTAATGAACAAGATACTATTACTGATGTCCAAATAAATGATAATTCTGATTCTAGTACAAAAATAGGTTTATTTAATGGTGGTGATTGTATTGCTATATCAACCGAAGGGGGATACTTGGGACGTGACGAACAAGGACAAGAATTTTTAAAAATGAATCCCTTGATAAGCAGAAAACACGCTTATGTTAAAATTAATCCAAACGGAACGATTCAAGTTCGAGATGAAGGTTCTCTTAATGGAACATATATAGATAATGGAAAAGGGAGAATAAAATTAAAACCACATGAAACAGTCGACTTAAAAATTGGAGATACCATTTGGCTGGCTAATCATATATTAGCAATTGAGGAGATAAAGTAAAATGTTAGAAATTGCTCAGTGGAAAGAAGAATTAAATACTTATAGGTCTATTCAGAGAATGTTTATACTGGAAGGAAATGTTACTGATAAACAGATACTAACAGAGGGGATTGAAAGTGGTGAATTGGTAGATTTAAATGAATATTTATATATTTATTTAAAGACACAAGGCTATCATACGATTGTTTTTTTTAATAGAATAGATGGTTTTTATAATATTTATGATGATTCACAACAAATGATCCATGACTTTTATATTCAAGCTAAAATGAAAAATACATCTTCAAAAATAGATATACAGACTGCTATGAACGGTATTAGAGAGGCATTAGGCGGCAGGGATCATTCAGTTGCAATAATAATTGAAATGTCTGGACAACTGATTAGTAATGCTGAACATTTAGAAGAAGAGGAGATTGAATACTTGACAACTTTATTATTGGCTATTAATGAGGCTACGTCTGCTCCAGCCAATAATAACGAAGGGTGGGCAAATAATCTAGTCTTTATGATTACAAATAAAGTACAAGAACTCCCAACTTGGTTTTATCGATATTCTCCTTACATAAAAGTATTGACTTTAGATTTCCCAAAAGAAAAATTAAGACGTCAGATAATCTCTTCATATCAGGATTATTTTTCAGATTGGAATTCTTTTGATGTAAAGGCCAAAGACAAGGTGATAAACCAGTTAGTTGCGCAAACTGATGGTTTTACATGCATTGAGTTAGATTCGGTTTTAGATTTATGTCAGGGAGAAACAACGAAGAATGTGGAAGAAAAGATTCGAGCATACCGTCACGGAAGAAAGGAAAATCCATGGCAAGAAATTGATGATGTTAAAATCACAAGTTTATATGATGACCTATCAACAGATGTTATTGGACAGCCTAAAGCTGTTCAGGCAGTCGTAGATGCTATTACCAGAGCAGCAACTGGGATGTCTGGTCTACAACATTCATCGAGTAACAGACCAAGGGCAGTCCTTTTGTTTGCTGGACCGACTGGAACAGGAAAAACTGAATTAGCAAAATCTCTTGCTAGGAAAATATTTGGCGCAGAAAGTTCTTTAATTAGATTTGACATGTCAGAATATAGCCAGAGCCATTCGGATCAGCGACTGTTAGGCGCACCTCCGGGATATGTTGGGTATGATGCTGGTGGGGAGTTGACTAATGCAGTAAGAGCTCATCCTTTTTCAATTTTATTATTTGACGAGATTGAGAAAGCAAATCCAAGTATACTAGATAAATTTTTGCAAATTCTGGATGATGGAAGAATGACGGATTCAAAAGGTCAGACGGTGTATTTTACGGAGAGCGTCATTATTTTTACAAGTAATTTAGGATTAACTAGGACATTGCCAGATGGAACAAAAGAGGTGTTGGCTACTCCCAATGCATCTATAGAAGAATTGGAACAAATAATTGTCACCCAATTACATAAATCCTGGAGACCTGAATTTTTAAATAGAATAGGAAATAATATTATTACTTTTGATTTTATTCATGAAGAAGAGGCAAAAAAGATTCTGGATAAACAGATAAAACAAATATGTGACAACCTTATGGAACAAAGACATATTAATATACAGGTTCCTGATACTAGTGAATTGTATCATAAGTTATTGGAGACTTGTTTTAAGAATTTAGAATATGGTGGCAGAGGTGTTGGTAATGTTGTGGAACATGATTTTATTACCCCTTTAAGTAGAGAACTATCTAAAGGAACATGGAAATCTGGAGATACAATAGTATTAAAAGATTTAGTTGTAGATAACTGGCAAAGTCATTTGATAAGTGAATAATATTATGATTTCTCTGTTGGGAGGGGAACATGGATAATCCATATAGTGGCGAGTTGCCTAAAATAAATAAAATTGCAGAAGATGTACAAACTGTTTTGGGAAAAATAAGTCAGTTAGAACTTCAAGCTTCTAATCTTCAGACTGAAATTTCTCAAGTACCATATCAAACTGATGAAGATGGTTATGATGCAAATGAAGGACAAAGAAATGCCTTATATGCGCAATTGGACTCTGTAAATTCTTTAATAGAGGAAGCAAATGAAGCCAGACATCAACTCCAATCAGAAGCTTATGCATTAGTATCAGATTACCAATCTAAAATTTCTATATTTGAGAAACAAGCTCAAAAAACTGCTAAAGCAAAGTCCTCATTTGATGTATTATCTGGCTATAGATTTGGGGCAAGAACTGCGGCAGCAGGTTCACAATTGGCTGACCAGAGAAAGACGCATTACGATGATCAAGTTTCTGTTCTTAGATCATTATTGGAAGCAGCACAAAATGCTGCAAATGGCATACTGATGACAACAACCTTACAGACAATATCCGAAAGAGGAGAATTTAATGATCCGAAAACAATATTTTACGGTAATCACTTAGAAAACAACCAAGGTGTAAATGAGCAAAAAAATGATTTAGAGAATAATTGGAGTGGAATACCAGGAGACTCAATAAAAAATACCAATGATAATATAGCAACATCCATTTTAGGTAATCTTGGTATGACCGGTATTCCTTATCATGGTGGTAAGCCCGATTTTTCTAATGTTTCTCTTGCAAAAGTTAATACTACAATGTCAGATGTCGGAATGGTGGCAGCAGCAGATGCAATGCTTGCTAAAGAATATGGAGTGACTGAAGATGATATTGTTTCTTATAGGCAAGAGAATGGACTAGAGTGGAGAGATGACGGAAGTGGAAATAATGCTAATTTGATTCCTCAAAATATTAGTCAAGCATTTGATGAAGGACGAGAAAAAAAGCAAGAGTCAACAGCTATGGAGGCATTAACTGCATATATGTATGCACATAACTATACTAAATCTGATTATAACGTGTATTCCCAAGATCCTGAGTGGATAAGATTACATAATGCCGCTTTCCCGGAATATCATCAAGAACATATTATTGAACCAATGGAGCCTAATCGTTCTACTCCTAGAGATTTAGCTGTCACACAATATAGTTTTAAAAAAGATAATAATGGCGAAGAGATATATGATTCACCTTTGGAATTAAGTAAATATTTGTATGCAGAGCAGGGAACGGCAGACCCCAGATTTTTAGGTACTTGTGGATTGTGTTCTTGTGCAAATATATTAAGACTTGCGGGGGTCAATGCCACCGAAAAAGAAATGATTGAATATGCATCTCATACTAGAGTCGAGGGAGGATTTTTTAAACATTTATGTACAGTCAATCGATTGGATGCAAATAAAAGTGGTGGGACAACTCCCAACCAACGTCAAAAGATTTTGGAACATTATGGTATACGTAGTAGCATTATCCCAGTTAAACAAGATTCGAACGGATATGCAAGTTATGAGGCTATAAATGAATTAGGACAATATGTTGCAGATGGACGGGGAGTTATAATTGATGTGGACGCGGGTGCTTTTTATAATGATTTACGTATGAATGGCTGTGGGCATGCAGTTACATTAACCAGTGTAACAAAAAATAAATATGGTGATATTAGTGGCTTTTACATTGCAGATTCAAATCGTGGAACAGTTTTCTATCCTGCATGGCGTATCCGGGAAGCGATTAGGCCTTTTGTGGGGGTTAATGTTACAAATCAAATAATAAGATAGGGTGGTGATGAGTAGAATGAATTTACAATTAGTTAAATCCAAAATTCAAAAAACAGAATGTTGTGAATTACTTTGTGCAGGTCTATATTGTTCAGAACCAATAATGATAAAAGATAAAGATGGTAAACTGATCGATAGTTATTTTACTTATTCTAGAAGTGCTGATTTAAAAAAAATAGGTATTCCAGAAGTTATGTTTGGTATATATTCCGATATTGAAAAAACAGCATATATTAAGCAAATAGATCCATCTATTTTTGAATCAGATGTTTATGAGGAAAGCTTTGTAGAGCTAAATGTGATTGAAAGTTCAATGAAAAAATACATTGCGTTATTTCCGACTGTACGTAAGAATATTTATAGGGAGAAGGTTGAGGAATGTAAAGACGACCTTAAGGAATATATAAAATGTTTAGAAATAATTTCAGGGAAAATTCTTTATAGTTTTTACAAGAAACTTTATCCCGATTTTTTTGAATGGATAGAACATGCAATCCAATAATTATATTTTTTGAGAAGATATTATTAAAACTATAGTAGAAAGAGAGAGAGAAGGTTTTATGGGAACAAGAGTAGAAAAAGTAGGACAGAATGTCGAGAAGGCAGCAGAAATGGAACAAAGAGGTTTAGAGCAGGCGGAACAGGATGCTTCTGAAGTCAGAGAGATTAAATCGATTATTGAAGGAATGGATACCGATGTCGATGAAGACATTGTTGAAGCAATGGATGCCACTCGTGAAGCAGCCAAGAGCGAAGGAATAGAACATATGGACTCAGAGGTTCATGGACAACTGGAAGAGGGATATGATGTGGCAAATGAAGCTATAAACGAAGGTACCGAACAAGGAGAAAAGAGCAGACAGGCAGCAGCAGATTTTTCTTCGCTAAGTGATGTTTCTGAGTTTGGAAGTAGTACAGCAGAAAGTTCGGCAGCAAATGCAGAAAATATTGCAGAGCAATTTGATGAACACGTAGAAAACGCAGAACAGGGAATTGAAGATTCAGAAGATCGATTTTCAGAGTTAGAAGATGATATTTTAGGATAAGATTATTATGGAATATAGTTATTATGAGCTTAATAAGGCTCCGGATTTTTCTTTAAATAAATATACCTCTCTTTCGGAAACTGGTCCTGCAGGGGTATTGGTACAGCATCAGGCTTTTTGGCGTCAGATTAACCAGTGGGGTAAACTTTTTGGGGGTATTATACACTTTATTTATGAATTTAATCCCGAAAAAAAAGAAGGGCAACGATTAAAGTTAGTTATACGCTTTGATTCCCCAAGTGTTGAAGCAAAAGTATCAATTAATCAAATAATGAAAGCCTCTGTATTGGTTCCTTATTATGAGCAACTTTCAGAAACAAATGAAGGTTGCCTCTCTAACACTTGCTATCCATGGCAGGTAAATCTATTCAAAAAGGAAAGATTTATAAACTCATCTGTTAACGAAAATGAGAGCTTTTATACAGTAAGTGAATGGACAATGAATGCAGAGGCGCGCTTATATTCCTTACTTAAAATAATGGGAGTTATGAATTCAGCGTGCGTTTATTGCGTTAATATTTATCCGGTTGATTATGGAAACGAACTTGAAAAGGGATTGGCATTTATCCTGCCACACTTAAGAGAACTTAATTCTTTTAAAGTAAAAACAAATTCTAATTCTGTATCCTCTGGTGGACGTGATGAGAACGCAAAAAAAGCATTGGATTTTTACGAAGATTTAGAGGATGACATAGCAAACTCGCCTCATTTTTTGATTAATATTCAAGCATATGCTAAAACGGAAGAAGAGGCCAAACAGTTGTTAGATTCGGCTGCAAGCGAGGCAATACATACAGGAACTTTGTCATTGTATGGTGAACCGTTTGCAGGAACTATCTTTGATGGAATGGATCAAGGCTTTACAAGTTGGAGCGATCCGAGAGCAGAAGATAATTTGCTGTTTTTGCCGCATCTTATGACTTTAGAAGAAATGCTGCCATATGCAGTGTTCCCGGTGCTGTATCCAGGTGAGAGCATAGAAATGCAAAAGGAGACAGTGCCACCTTCCCAAGACGGTCTATTTCTTGGAAGAGATCAGTTAGGACATTTAGTTTATTTTCCGTGGGAAAATTTATCTAAGCATGCTTTTTTGGCCGGGATGCCCGGTAGTGGAAAGACTAATACAATGATGCATTTGGTTTCTGAAATTTATAAAGCAGGCATACCCGTTTTAGTGTTGGAACCTGCTAAAAAGGAGTATAGAACATTAACGACCCTTTCTGGAATGGAAAATATTTCATTATTTTCTCCATGTGCTAACAGTATGTTCCCAATTCATATTAACCCATTTGAGTTCCCTATTGGTATGAAGTTGGCCGATCATATTAATAGATTATTGGACGTGTTTAATGGAACATTCCAATTGGATCCTCCAATGCCAATGCTTCTGACGGAAGGAATACAGGCATGCTATGAGGAATTATTATGGCTGCCTGGAATGATTAATTCTGGAAATCTTGAATATCCGACTATGAGTATGCTTTATTCTAAAATTGAAAAACTTTTGGATAAATACCAGTATGCGGAAGAGGTTAGGAGTAATCTACAGTCAATATTACAGGTGAGAATTGGTTCCTTATTATCGAGAGAAATGGGAGATATTTTTGATGTTCCAACTTCTACTTACCGTCCAACAGAATGGCTAAAGAAAAGTGCAATTATTGAGTTAGCTTCTTTAGGTACAGGGCCTTCTAATTTTTTGATACTTATGCTAATGACATTAATCAGAGAAACATTAGATGTTCAAGTGTATGAGCCGAAAGATGATAAAAAACCAAGGCATATTATTTTTTTGGAGGAAGCTCATAATCTGATTGCCAATACCAGTGTCCAAATGCCTGGCGGGTTAGATCCTAAAGTGTCAGCAACTGCTTATATTACTAAAATGTTGGCAGAAGTTCGAGCACTTGGAGAAGGAATTGTTATTGCTGATCAGTTACCAACAGCTATGGCTCCAGAGGTTATAAAAAATACCTCTTTGAAATTTGGCCTTCGATTGACATCTCAAGATGAGCGAGAGGTATTGGGGTCAACTATGTCTGCAGATGCAGTACAGATTGAAAAAATGGGAGTTTTTACTAAAGGTCATTGTCTTGTAAGTTATGAAGATTTATTAAGACCATTTGAGCTGCAAATTGATAAATTTGAAGGTGATGATTTTATAGACGATAATAAAATGATATTAAAATCAATATGTAATCCTAATTATCAATATAATATGCTTCAGAGTGCTAAAATTATGTGGGGAAAATATGAAAACCGTAGAGTATTACTATTTAAAAGGTCGAATACTTTTTTCAAACATTTAAAAAAAGTTCATTTAAAGTGGAAAATCCATTATGACGACTTGAAAGCAGAGAAAACGGAAGAATTAGATTATGTGCCATCAGAACCAGTACGATTAATGATAGAAGAAAAGAAAAGCATGCAGTTACAATATGAAAAACTCATGGAAGAGTGGTGCAGATTAACCTTAGATGTTCTGTTGTATATGGGAGTAACAATTGGTAGAAGAAAAAAGTTAGACTTTGTTCAATGTGATTCAGAGAAAACACGTCAAATCACGGTAAGAGCACATAATCAGTGGCTTGATATAATTTCAGGATTATATAAAAAGATTCAGAAAAACAGAGCTGAAATAAAAGAAAAGGCAACCAAATATTCATTAAAAACACTTCCAGAAATAGAAGATCGTTTAATCAAGCAACAAACACTGATTAAAGAGAGTTGGAGTATTTAATTAATTAAGCACATGAGGAGATTACAATGAAACTATGTACTAAATGTAATAAAGAATTTGAATCCGGTCAATATTGTCCCGAATGTGGAGAAAAACTGATAGACGAAGATGATATTAGCGAAGTGAAGGGCGATAAAAATCTTTCGAATTATAAGAAAATTGAAAAACCTTCAATGTTTCGTTTCATTATTATCATTGTGTGTATAATTGTCGTGTGTATAATAATTGGAATGTTAGTGTATATGCACTCAAAAAACGTTTCACCTAAAATATCCACCGATAATGTGAAAGAATTTTTTAATTCATTGGGAAATGATGAATCTCAAGAACAGCAAAATTCAGGTGATGAATCTTCTGTGGGGAATAACGGAGATAATGTTTCAGGGCAGGTAAATCCGGAATTTCAAGTGTATTCCGGTGTAGAAGAAGATTATGCGAATGCTTTGCAACCAGAAAATTATTATTATTATGATTCTGGAATAACGGATTTCTCATTTTATTATCCAGATAATTTATATTGCGATGTTACAACTGTTGAAGACGAAGACTGTGAGTATGGTTTTTTAATTAAGAAAATTAATTTTATTGGAAGTAACGGATCGGAGTTGATTTATCAACTAATCCAACGCACAGATTCTCTGTCATTAGAGGCGGAAACAGATTATATTTATAACAAAGAAGTTGCAAATCTTTATGGAAAAGAAGATATTGTATTTTCAACCAAGGATAACTACGGAAAAGTGATAGTTACAGGATGGGATTCCGCAGATAAGAATTATGTCATATATAACCTTTGCAAGATTGAAGATGATTACATTCTTCAGATGAAAGTAATTTATCCCAATTATACAGGTGATTTGGATACAGCACAAAAGGGATATGTGACAGAGTGTTATTATAGATTATGTGGATTTTCTGATTCCACATTGTCAGTTAGAAGTTATGAAGAATATATGAATGAGAATTAAATTATTTGTAATTCTTGATACATCGGAGAGGACAACAAAATGAAGAACCGATACATAATTAGTTGTTTTTTAATTTTTTGCTTGTGTTTAGTGGGATGTGAATCATCTGAAAAACCAAAACAAGAAGAATCAAAAGAGCATAATGAGAAGACAGAAGTCACCGATGAAAAGTTTTCACAAAAAGAAGCCGAGATATTAAAATTTGTTGATGTGTTTGGAAATCCTTATGAAGTAGAAATCAATCCCAATATTGCTAAAAAGAAATATCAAGATAATAATTTCACCCGTGAAGGGGATAAATTGAGTTATGAAGATGATAATTTTTCTTCGCGCCTTGGAGTAGATGTGTCTTATCATCAGGGAAGTATAGATTGGGAAAAGGTAAAGGCCGACGGATATGATTTTGCTATGATTCGAATTGGTTATAGAGGATATGGAACCGAAGGCACACTTAATTTAGACACAAGTTTCCATGAAAATATAAGCAATGCGCAAAGTGCTGGATTGGATGTGGGAGTTTATTTTTTTGCACAAGCAATTAATGAGGAAGAAGCTCTAGAAGAGGCAGAATTTGTACTGGAGTATTTAAATGGATATCAGTTACAATTGCCGGTCGTATACGATCCGGAAAGTATTCTTGATGATGAGGCTAGAACTGATAATGTGACAGGAGAACAGTTTACGAAGAATACGGAAGTTTTTTGTAAGCGAATCCAAGAGGCTGGCTATGATCCTATGATTTACAGCAATATGTTATGGGAAGCATATGAACTAGATTTGGAACAATTAGCTGCTTATCCGATTTGGTATGCAGATTATGAGCCATTGCCACAGACCCCTTATGATTTTACAATGTGGCAGTATTCCAACAGTGGGACAGTTGATGGGATAGAAGGAGCTACAGATTTGAATATACAGTTCATAAAAAAATAGGATCTGATATATAAGATTTTATAAGCTATTATTATTTATTTTTTTGATATGAGGAGATTGATTTAATGATAAGACCAGGACGACCTCAAGTTGAAAATCCAAAAAACAAACGAGTTAGTATGCGTGTAAATGAGGAGGACTATCAGAAGATTACATCACATGCTAAGAAACAGGGAATGACAGTAGCTAATTTACTCAAAGAAGCTGTTTTTCAATATATGGAAAACAACTTTAGTATATAATGATGTTTTAACTAAGGATGGTGTGAATGCATAAGCATAAGTAAAGATGAAAATATGTCCAAAATGTAATAAAGAACAAGAAAAGGGAACAGTTTGTCCTATATGTGGAGAAAATCTTATTGAAATCGAAAATTCTATAAACAACAAGCAAGAGAAAATAACCGTTAATAATTTTTCAAATGAAGACGTTATGAATAGTAAGCCGTCATCTATTAAATTTGTTATAGTTTTGCTTATTATATTTATTTGTGGTGCATTGGCAATTGTAATAATTTCAAAAAGGTCAAAAACTGTTGATACGTTAATTTCAAAGCAGGATATAGAAAAGCAATTGGATAATCTATCAAATAGTTTTAGCATTTCCTCAAATACTGGAGAGAATGATGCAGGTGAAGAAGAACTACAAGAGAATTTGAATACAGATGAGGATGATGAGTATATTCTTCCTAATAGTAATGTTGAGTATCTGACAGAAGCAGATATTGCTGAATTGACATTACAAGAAATTAATTATGCAAAGAATGAAATATATGCTCGGCATGGGAGACGTTTTAAATCCCAAGAATTAATGGATTATTTTACTTCTAAATCATGGTACGAGGGAATATATGATCCTGATGATTTTGATACAAATTATAGTGATGATGCATTGAACGATTATGAAAAGAAAAATGCTGAATTTTTAGGAAGTGTTGAATATTCTATGACTCCTAACGGATACGAATTAGATAAATAGGGGACTTTGAAATGGAATGTGAGCATTCTCAGGGAAATACTTTTTCTTGGCAAAAATATTTTGAAAGGTATAAATAATTCTTATTTTTATGACTTGTAAAAGAATCCTTTTTCCTATGGAAAAGTGAAGGAAATTTTATTATTTTCTAATCTAATCTATGGAAAGGGGTTTGCTATTATGGGTTTCGCGAGAAAAGATGTCGAATCAACGAAGCGCTGCGAAAAGAAGTTTGTGAGATATCAGGAAGGCGCTGAAAAATA
>DGYFI06203__coassemble_1263_pt1 | contig 22866 bp, 28 predicted proteins | sample DGYFI06203__metabat2_low_PE_023 | metagenome-assembled genome bin DGYFI06203 | reverse complement strand
AAGTTAGATTCCAAAAAGCTGCTATTGAAAAATTAGCTGCTGGTAGAAAAGCTGGACCTATCCCTGTAGATGTCATTGATATGAGAGATTATGGAACAATGAACGGTAAAGCCGTATTCGAAAAAGCTTTATCTTTATTAAAATAATTTCTTAAAGGAGCTATGCTCCTTTTTTTCTTTTCTTTTTACATATTGTTTGTTATAATATTTAAAAATCAGGAGGAAGAAAAATGGAAAAAGCAATTATAACAGTTGTAGGTAGAGATCAGGTTGGCATTATTGCTCATGTATGTCAATTTTTAGCCAAAGCAAATATTAATATTTTAGATATTTCTCAAACAATATTAGATGGGTACTTTAATATGATGATGATTGTTGATATGTCTTTAGCAAAAGAATCATTTTCAGACGTTTGTGATCAATTAGAAGATTTAGGAAATCATATAGGCGTTTATATTAAATTACAGCATGAAGATATTTTTAATAAAATGCATAGAATCTAAGGAGGAAAATCATGATAAATTTATTTGAAGTTAATGAAACAAATAAGATGATTGAACAGGAAAACTTAGATGTCCGCACTATTACAATTGGGATTAGTTTACTTGATTGTATTGATGCTAATATAGATACTTTATGTCAAAATATTTATCATAAAATTACAAGTGTTGCTGAACATTTAGTTGAAACTGGAGAAAATATTGAAAAAAAATATGGGATTCCTATTGTTAATAAAAGAATTTCTGTAACTCCAATTGGTCTTATTGGTGCATCTGTATGTCAATCAACAGATGATTTTGTCAAAATCGCTAAGACTTTAGATCGTTGTGCTAAAAAAGTTGGTGTGAATTTTATCGGTGGTTACAGTGCGATTGTTTCTAAAGGAATGACACCTGCTGAAAAATTATTAATTCAATCTATTCCTCAAGCTATGAAAGAAACTGAATTGGTATGTAGTTCAGTAAACGTAGGATCTACAAAAACGGGAATTAATATGGATGCAGTTAAATTAATAGGGGAAATCATCAAAGAAACTGCTGAATTAACAAAAGAACAAGATTCTATTGGGTGTGCAAAATTTGTTGTTTTTTGTAATGCCCCTGATGATAATCCTTTTATGGCTGGAGCTTTCCATGGAGTCAGTGAAGCTGATGCTATTATTAATGTGGGTGTCAGTGGTCCTGGTGTTGTAAGAAAAGCAATTCAAACAGCTAAAGGAAAAGATTTTGGAGAATTATGCGAAATTGTTAAAAAAACTGCTTTTAAAATTACACGTGTTGGACAATTAGTCGCTAGAGAAGCTTCTGCAGCTTTAAATATTCCTTTTGGAATTATTGATTTATCATTAGCCCCAACACCGGCAGTTGGTGATAGTATTGCCGACTGTTTAACAGAAATGGGCTTAGAAAGAGTAGGGGCTCCTGGAACAACAGCTGCTCTAGCTATTTTAAATGATCAGGTTAAAAAAGGTGGTGTTATGGCATCTTCATATGTTGGTGGACTTTCTGGAGCGTTTATCCCTGTCAGTGAAGATCAAGGTATGATTGATGCTGTTGAAGCTGGTGCCTTAACATTGGAAAAATTAGAGGCTATGACATGCGTATGTTCAGTTGGTTTAGATATGATTGCGATTCCAGGGAAAACATCAGCAAAAACAATTTCTGGAATTATTGCAGATGAAATGGCTATTGGTATGATTAATCAAAAAACAACTGCAGTACGTATTATTCCTGTTATAGGTAAAGATGTTGGTGAAAAAGTAGAATTTGGTGGTTTATTGGGATATGCACCTATCATGCCTGTCAATCCATTCTCATGTGATGAATTTATTGATAGAGGTGGACGTATTCCTGCTCCTATCCACAGTTTTAAAAATTAACAAAAAGACGATTTTATCGTCTTTTTTTACAGAAAGGAGTTTAATTTATGATTAACGATCAGCTTATAGTCTATAAAAATATATCTCAGGATGATGTTGTTTTAAAATGTTTATCTTTTATGGATGATGATGCATCTATTGATGAATCAGAATTTATTGCTAGCCTTCTTGTTTTAGCTGAAAAATATGAATTACATGGACAATTATTCCAAAGTCTATTAACGCATTTATTAGCTTATCATGAAAATACATTCACATTGGCATTAGAAAGAAAAAAAGACATTTCTGTTTCTTTAAAAAAAGTAGTTTGTCATGATTTTGAAATCATTTACAATCTTTATCATTATGATTTTTCTTATCTTGATTCTTTATATAAAGATTTATTTTTTGACTTTCAAAACAGTTCTACGATTATCAATCAAGAAATTTTTGATGTATTAACAAACTTACAAACTCAGCTTTCTCAAAGCACATCAGTGGAAGAGTTTTATCAAATATTATATAATCATTATTATCAGTATGGTGTTGGAAAATATGGATTAAATAAAGCCTTTCGATATTTGAATAATCAAATTATACCAATTGATCATATTGGCAATAATACACTTGAACAATTAATTGGTTATGAAAGTCAAAAAGAACGCTTAATAGCAAATACTGAAGCATTTTTAAATGGTCAAAAAGCCAACAATGTTTTACTTTATGGCGATAGTGGGACAGGAAAGTCAAGTAGTATTAAGGCTTTATTGAATCGTTATTATAAACAAGGTTTAAGAATGGTTGAAGTCTATAAACATCAATTTATATCATTGCCTCAAATTATTAATGAATTACAAAATAGAAATTATCGTTTTATCATTTTTATGGATGATTTGTCTTTTGAAGAATTTGAAGTTGAATATAAATATTTAAAAGCTGTTATTGAAGGTGGTCTTGAAAAGAAACCTGATAATATTTTAATTTATGCAACAAGTAATCGTAGACATTTAATCAAAGAAACATGGAATGATCGTAATCATGATCAGGAAATTAATAATAACGATGCTATGCAGGAAAAATTATCTTTAGTATCTCGATTTGGTGTTCAAATCATGTATATTCATCCAGATAAACAACATTATTTAGATATTATTGATGCATTAGCTAAGACTTATCATTTAACAATGCCAACTGAACAACTACATGAATTAGCATTACAGTGGGAAATAAGAAATGGAGGTTTTTCAGGAAGAACAGCAAAACAGTTTATTCATATGCTGCTTTCTCAACAATCATGAAACAATTAAAATTAGAAGATTATGCAATTATTCAACCGTATTTAGAAAAAGCCAATTATGAAGGATATAACTCCAATTTTGTCACAATGATGATGTGGAATCATGAGTATCATATACAATATGAAATACATGATAACTTTCTTATTATGCTGCATCATTATAAAAACATTTATTTTTGGGCCATGCCTTTTACGACACCCGAATTTTATCAGGAAGCTTTGGATTACATGATTAAATATAGCCATCAACATGGTTTTCCTTTTATGATTGATTGTGCTATTGAAAGTTTTGTTTCAACACTTCAAAAAAATGATTATTCGCATCAATTCCTTTTTGAAAGGACACCATTTAATGATGATTATATCTATGATAAAGATATGCTTCAAACTTTAGCTGGTAAGAAAATGCAAAAAAGACGTAATCATTACAATGCTTTTCTTAAAGCTTATCCTGATTATGAATATCGTGATTTGGATATAGTCAAAGATTTCGATATCATTTTTACATGTCTAAATAGATGGGAAGGGGAAAAGGATAATTTAAGTGAATCAATGACAAGTGAAGTTAGAGGAATCATGTCATTGCTTTCCTCAAAGCATCTTTTACCATTTCATATTGGAGGAATTTTTATCCATAACCAATTAGAAGCTTTTATTATTGCTTCAAAACTTAATCATTCTACTATTCAAATACACGTTGAAAAAGCAAATAAAGATATTAGAGGATTATATCCTGCTATATTAAAAGAACTATTAGAACATCATTTTCAAAATGAAAAATGGGTAAATAGGGAAGAAGATATGGGTCTAGAAAATTTAAGACGATCAAAGCAATCATTACACCCTGTTAAGATGATTCATAAATATCGTATTTATGAAAATCAGACAATAATTGAAAAAGCAAATGATCGTGATTTAGAAGATATTAAAAAACTATGGCTACAATGTTTCGAAGATGAAACAGAAGAATCAACAAACTATTATTTTCGAGATCTTTATCATAAAGAAAATACTTTTGTACTTAAAAATGATAAGCGTATTTTATCTGCTTTACAAATCGTTCCAATGTCTATTATGAAAAATAAGAAGCCAGAAGAATGTTATTTTATATTAGGTGTGTGTACACATCCATATTTTCAAAAACAAGGCTTAATGAAGCAACTTCTATATTTTGTTTTGAGTAAATACACAAATAAAACGATTTATCTGCAAGCTTATCATCCTGAAATTTATCGACCTTTTGGATTTCATGCATCACATTATCATCAGGTTATTGAGATTGATAAAAATATGTTGGAAAATTATTCTGATTTGAAAATAAGTCAGCAATATGATTTGTTAGAAAAATATTATCATCAATTTGTTAGTCATTTTGATGAATATCGTATTCGTAGTCATGAATACTGGCAACTTTTAAGAAAAAGATGTGAAAGTTTCAATGATCAAATCCTTATATTTGAAGATTTAGGCTATTTTATATATCATGAAGATGATGAAAGTATTTATATAAGTGAAGCCATCTATTTCAATCAAAATAATCTTTTACAAATGTTGTCATATTTTAAGAAATCTTCTAAAAAGTTAATTCTTGAATGTGATATGACTGTAAATTTAAACTGTGAAAGTAAATATATCATTACAATGATGAGCAATACGCTTCAAAAAGATAGAATGGAATCTAATAAATATATTAATGAAGTGTACTAATGAAGAAGCTAAAATGCTTCTTTTTTTATAAAAAAATACTGATTTTCAATTATCAATAATACAAAAACAATGGAAAACAAATATATCGTGTTATAATAGATATAAGATAAATTGTAAACGGATTTAATAATTCCATTTATTATGATTGATTTTGTAAAAATTTTATGAAGAAAAATCCAAAAAATCAATGTATTATTTAGATATAGAATATCTATGTCAATATAAATAAAGATAAATGGGAATTTGCTCATAAATATGCAGTGATGCAGGGGAGTCATATTTAAACATAATAAAAAGTCTTATAAATCAGTAATAAGACTTTTTAAAAGTATATACAACTTCGTATAATATATATTATGTGAATTTTATAAGAATATTGAAACAAAAGAATATGTACTTATAGCCAAAACTATCATAATCAATATAAGAATATATATCATGAGATGAGAAGACATTTTTTTATACTGTTGAAATGCAGCTAAAAAAGAACAAGTATACAATATCATTGCGATGATATAATTTGTTATAATGACAAAATGATTATCTAAAGACAAAGCAAAAATATATAACAAAGCACCAATAAGAGTACCTCCTAAAGTTATCATAATGCCATGTCTAGTATTCTGTGAATTCATAATAGATTTCTCCTAGATGATTTGATTTAATATAGATGATCCTATACCAGGATTTTCAACATCAAAATTATCTGCAATGGTTGCTCCAATGACTGCATAGCTTTTTAACAGTCCTAAATGTTTAGGCATTTGTAAAGACTTGCTATAAATGATAAGTGGAACATTTTCGCGTGTATGATCTGTTCCTTTGTATGTTGGATCATTTCCATGATCAGCAGTAATCATTAACAAATCATCACTATTTAAACAATATAATAATTCTTCTAACTGATGATCAAATTCAACAATGGCTTGTCCATATCCTTCAGGATTTCTTCGATGTCCATAAACAGCATCAAAATCTACTAAATTTAAGAAAGCTAATCCACGAAAATCTTCTTTCGCAATTTCTATTGTTTTTTCCATACCATCATGATTAGAAACAGTTTTAACTTTACGTGTAATACCTTGATCAACAAATATATCTGGTATTTTACCAATTCCAATGACTTCAACCTGATTTTCTTTAAGACTATCTAAAACAGTTTTACCAAATGGTTTTAACGCTAAATCATGACGATTAGCTGTTCTTACGAATTCACCTTTCTTTTTACCAACAAATGGTCTGGCAATGATGCGTCCGACTTTCCATCTGTCATCCATTGCAATTTCTCTAGCAATTTCACACGCTTTATATAATTCTTCAAGAGGTATAATTTCTTCATTAGCAGCAATTTGAAATACTGAATCTGCTGATGTATAAACAATCCAATCACCAGTTTTTATCTGATGTTCACCCCAGTCATCAAGTATTTTTGTGCCACTTTCAGCATAATTTCCAACACATTTACGACCTGTTTTTTCTTCAAATAGATCAATGAATTCTTTTGGAAATCCTGTTTCAGTGAATGTTTTAAAAGGTTTGGTAATATGTAATCCCATCATTTCCCAATGTCCAGTCATTGTATCTTTACCATTGGAAACTTCTTCAAGTCTCGCAGTATAAGCTAATTGATTTTTTAAAGCATGAATACCTTGAAATTGACCAATATTTCCTAAACCCATTCCTTCTAAACAAGGAACATCTAGCCCCCCTACTTTTTCGCAGATATGACCTAAAGTATTTGCACCAACATCATCAAATTGTGCAGCATCATGTGCATCTCCTATACCTAATGAATCTAACACTATTAAAAATACACGTTTATATTTTTCCATTTTTCTTGTTCCTTTCTTGCATTCTAGGATGTAATTGACGATAATCCTCAATTGCTTTATTTTGTGATACATGTGTATAGATAGTTGTTGTTGAAATATCACTATGCCCTAGCATTTCCTGAATTGAACGTAAATCAGCATCATGTTCTAATAAATGTGTCGCAAAAGTATGGCGTAAAGTATGAGGACTTATATGTTTCATTAAACCACTATTTTTCACTAAATGTTCAAGAATATGATAAAAATCATCTCTCGTCATTACTTTTCCATTTTGAGTTAAAAAAAGATAAGGTGTTGTTCCTTTTTTGCAAAGTTCATCACGGTACTTTTCAATATATTCTTTGAGTAGAAGTCCACAACTTTTATTCATTGGAATAATTCTTTCTTTATTTCCTTTTCCAACACATCTAACAAATCCTTTTTGAATATTCACACTTTGCAAAGTTAATGAACACATTTCACTCACACGCAAACCACATCCATATAAAACTTCTACCATACAACGATTTCGTGATGAATTGGCATCTTTTACAACAATAGAATTTAATAATTGAAACATTTCTTCTTCACTTAAAACCTGTGGCAGATATTTTTTACGCTTTGGCATTTCAAAAGAACTCATTATATTTTGAGAAACAATTTTTTCTTTAATAAGAAATTGATAAAACTGTCTTAAAGATATCATATGACGATCAATAGTCGCATCACTTAATTTTTGACGCATTGTTTTTAAGTATGAATATACATGATCCTTGTTTACATCCTCGATATATTGAATTTCATATATCTTAAAAACATAATCCAAAAAATGTTTAATATCTCTTTGGTATGCATGAACAGTATGCTGACTATAATTTTTTTCAACAATCATATACTCTCGATATTCCAACATAGCATCTTTACATTTCAAAATACATCACCATTGCTATTATAACAATTTTTATCAAAAAAAACTACTAAAGTCACTTCTAAAATAAAGGAACAATATATAATCGAAAAGCTAATGAACATGTGAGTACAATCAATGAGGCAATAATAAAATTAAGTCGATAATTTAAAATACTTTTGATATTAAAATTCTGTTCGATATAAAAATTAACTAATGTCACATAACTAGATATATATAGGCCAATATAAACAATAATTGAAACTATGATGATTTCAAAAAGAATTTCACATAACATTAAAATAACCATAATTACATTCATTTGAACAACAGATAAAACATATTGTAGAGAAAATGATATTTGTAATCCTTTTAAAAAAGTTATAAATAACAAACCTAATTGTCCTACATAACTCGTACTTAAATATGTACAAATAAAAATCAATAATCCACTTTGAATAATATATAATTGGTAATGATTTGTATAACTTTCAATATTTAAATAAAATAAATAATGGAAAAACTTTTGTATAGGTTCCTGTGTATGCGTATACTGATAAAAACCAAATAAAAAACCTATTAATCCAGTAACCCCAATTGCAATAAGTATATATTTTTTATTTTGAATAAAACGCTGTAAAAAAACACTCATGTTATCACCTCTGTAAAGCATATGAGCGTTCTTTTAAATTATTCATTATTTTTGAGATACTTTTTTTGAATTTCATCATCTTCAATAAGTGAGGATGCTTTCATAACTTTCATATCAGGAAAGTGTTCATTAAATTGATGAATAAACTGATCAGTTTGAGAATGATGAGATAGATGATTCCCTTGTTTACCAAATAAAGATAACTGTATATTTAAATCTTGAACATGAACAACATTATTTAAACTGACACCAACAAGACGTAAATTTTCACCATTATAAATACTTTCAAACAATAATAAAGCTGTCGCATAAATGATATCAAAATCATTTGTATATTGATCAATAATAGTTTGTTTTGTTTTTGATTTTTCTCGTGTATATTTAAGTGTAATAGAAATAGAATTAGATACAAGATCTCTTTTTTTGGCACGATTTGAAACTTCCTGTGACAAAGAATGAAAAACGGATTTAATGAATTCTTCATCATGACTATCATTTTCAAAAGTCGTTGAATTTCCAACTGATTTTAACTCATTCTTCTCATAATTGATTTTAGAGAAATCTTTGCCATTAGCTCTTTGATAAACAATAAATGTATTCTTTTGAAAAATAGTTCTTATTTTTTCATAGTTTTCATATTTTGCCAAATCACCAATAGTATAAATTCCCATTTGCTGTAATTTTGGAACAGTCTTTTTCCCAATTCCATGCATATCCCCTACAGGTAAATGCCAAAGTTTTTCTTTAAAATTACGATTTGTAATCATGGTTATCCCCATTGGTTTTTTCATATCACTAGCCATTTTAGCAAGAAATTTATTAGGCGCAACACCAATAGAACATTGTAATTTTAAAGTTTTAAAAACATGATTTTGAATGTCTTTAGCGGCCTGATATGGATGGATATGCTGATGTTGAATATATTCTGTCATATCAACATAGCACTCATCAATACTTGCGACTTCAAGTTTTTTTGAAAAAGATGAGATAAGCTCAAAAAATTGTTGAGATAGAGTTTTATATAGTTGAAAATGAGGTGGAACAGTAATCAATTGAGGACATAGTTCTTTTGCTTGAAATAAAGGCATTGCTGAATGAATTCCATATTTTCTTGCTTCGTAAGAGGCAGTTGTAATAATGCTGCGACGTGACTCACGACAGACAACAATAGGTTTTCCTTCTAAATCAGGATTTTGAGAGATTTCAGCACTTGCAAAAAATGCATTCAAATCAATATGAAAAATAATTTGCAAAGAAATCACCTCAACTTTCATAACTATTTTAACATATAGTTTTTATAATTATAAAGACTTTCTTTTTTTACATGATCAGTTTTATGTGCTAATCTTAATTTATCAGCAATCATTGCAATAAATTCTGAATTTGTTGGTTTCGCTTTAACTGCCGAAACAGTGTAACCAAATATATCATCAATAGCATCTGTATTTCCCCTATTCCATGCGACTTCAATAGCATGTCTAATAGCTCTTTCTACACGAGATGAAGTTGTATTATACATTCTTGCTATATCTGGATATAAAACTTTTGTAACCTGACCAAGAATTTCAATATTATAATATGTTGTTAAAATAGCTGTTCTTAAGTACATATAACCTTTAATATGCGCAGGTATTCCAACTTCATGTAAAATTTCTGTGATTTCATTTTCAATCTTCACTTTTTTATATTTTTCAGATTCATCCTGATCCATTAAATCTGTTTTTTGGAATTCAGAAGCAGTAATATATAGTGTTGATTGAATAAAGTGTTGAATATCAAAAGGATATTTAAAGCAATAAGTGACACCAAGTTCTTCTAACATATTGCAAATTGTCTGATTTGTAAATTGGGTAATACAGATAACTTTTTGAAAAGATTGTTTATTCATTTCTTTTAGTTTTTTCAAAACGCCAATGCCATCAATTTCAGATAACATCAGATCAATAATTAATAAATCACAAGTTCTTTGATTAAAGAAATTTAAACAATCAATACCATTTTGTGCCGTTCCAACAACAGTCATTTTATTTGTTTTTTCTAAATTATATTTTATATTTTCCAATAACTCTGGTTGTTCGATAGCAATAAATGTTTTCATAATTTCCAATTTTCCCTTTCGATTTCTTCTCATCAGCAAATTTATTATATATGTGTCAAATTCATATTCCTAGTCTTTATACAAAAAATAAATGTGAAAAAATGAATTTATATCTATTCGTCAAAATTTTCACTGCTTTTTTCGACATAAAGTTTGTTAAAAAGTCTAATCGTGTTGAAATAAGAAAAAGAGAATCTAGCAGGATTCTCTTTCTATTTGTCGTTTTTAAGCATCCAATCAATATATAATCCATAACCTTGATGAACATTATTTATGTCAACATGTGTTACACATCCAATGAGTTTATTGTTTTGAATGATAGGTGAACCACTCATTCCTTGAACAATACCATTTGTTAATGACAGAACTTCTTCATCTGTTATTTCGAAAGTTATACCCTTTACATCAGGTTCGTTTTGTTTCTTTAAATCAGTGATGCGAATTGAACAACGACTGACTTCGTGACCATTGAGAACAGTTAAAAAATAAGCTTCTCCCAATTTAATCTCATCCATAGAAGCTGTTGAAATTGTTTGAAGTTGATCAGAAAGATTTGTATATTGGCCATAAATACCATAATTATTATTTTCATACAATCTTCCTATTTCAATAGAACCGATTTCAGCAATTTTTTCTCCTGGGTTTCCATTTTGAGAAGGGTTTATTTTTTTAACATACGAATTATAAACTGTTCCATTTTTAATCGTTGTATCACTTGATAATGAAGTATCATACATCATATGTCCTAATGCTCCAAAGTGATGTGTTTCAGGGTTATAATACGTCATCGTCCCTATGCCAGTTAAACCATCCTGAACATAAAGTCCAGTCGTAAATTGATCATCTTTTTTTTGAAATTTCAATTCTTTTTTTATGGTCTTATTCTGACGTTTTAAGGTTAACATAATTTTTTGATTCTTTTCTACACTGTTTTTAACAGATTCCATTAACTCTGAAATAGATTCTACATTCTGCTGATTCACTTGCGTAATTAAATCACCAGACTGATAGCCATCACTTGCTGGATTATAAGGACGATTGTCAATAGAAATATCATAAGTTCCAGTAATCATAACACCTTCATAATCAAGCTCGATCCCTATTGATTGACCACCTAGAATAACATCTGCTGCAAAGACTTGAAAGGATGGGAATACTAATGAAACGACAGTGATGAGTGATATACTCAACTTTTTAAAAAGCAAAGCATATACACCTCCTTGTAATCAAATTGATTACATTTTATTTTGGCATATATGCTTTATTTTATGCATCTAATAATTTTTTAGCATTTGCTATAGCTTCTTGAGTCATAGTTTCACCAGATAACATTTTTGCAATTTCTATAATTTTTTGGTTAGAATCTAGAAGATGAATAGAAGTTATAGTTTCATCATCAGTTGATTTTTTTTCAATACAATAATGATAATCTGCTAAAGCTGCAACTTGAGGTAAATGAGTAATACAAATAACCTGTTTTTTTAAAGCTGTTTTTTTCATTTTTTCACCAATTTTCGTCGCAACTTTTCCACTGACACCAGTGTCAATTTCATCAAAAATAATAGTATCAATACTGTTATATTCTAAAATTGTTGTTTTTATTGCTAACATTATACGTGAAATTTCTCCCCCACTTGCTGTTTCGTTTAAAAGGCTTAAATCTTGTCCCTGATTGATAGAAACCATAAATTGTACATCAGTACATCCTAGTGGCTGAAGCATTTGAGATTCTTTTATTTGAACTTTAAAAATAGCTTTATCTAAATATAAGTCTTGGAGTTCTTGATGAATATCAGCTTCAAATTTTTTAGCATATTTTTTACGTATATGATGCATTTGCATTGCGATATCTTTTGTTTTCTTTTCTTGTTGCTGAAGCTTATTTTGAAGCTGTAAAATATATTCTTCTCTATTTTCAATAGTTTGAATTTTTTGTATTAATTCATCATGATATTCCTGAATATTTTGCATTGTAAAACCATATTTTCTTTTTAATCTATTGACTTTAAATAAAATATCTTGAAGTTCATTAAAACGATATTCATCAAAATGAAAAGAACGATATGTATCCAGTATATTTTCTGTAATATCTAATAAGTTATAATAAAGATTTTGTATACTTTCTACAGGTTCCTCAAACTCTTGATAAGAAGATAATGATTGAATTTCATAAGTAGCCTCTTTTAATTTTGGTAAAACACCTTGACCATTATTCATAAGTTGTTCAAAATTTTGAATACTTTCATTCATTTTCTCATAATTTTGTAATATTTTTAATTCTTCTTCAAAACGATCTATTTCATCATCTGTATAACTGACTTCTTCAATTTCTTTTAATTGACTTTTTAAAAAATCAAGCTGTTCATCTGACATATCTTCTTGAATAGTTTGATTCAAATGTTGTTGTATATCTTTATATTGTTGAAATTGAGTTTGATAATCTAAGAAAAGATCTTGTAGCTCATCTTTTGCATATTCATCCAATAAAAGGATATGGTTTTTTTGAGCAAAAAGTTTTTGTGTTTCAAATTGAGAATGAATATCAATCAAATAAGGCATTAATAACTTTAAAGCATTATGAGTAGATGATTGATAATTGATTTTAACTTGACTCTTACCATTACTTTGAATATTTTTTGTAATAATAAATTCGTCATCAGCTTCTATATGTAATTGCTGACATATGGCTTCTAGTTGAGGTGTTACAGTCACATCAAAAACACCTTCAATGACAGCTTCTGAACATCCTTTTTTGACAAATGAAGCGGAAGAGCGGTTACCACATAATTGTCCAATAGCATCAATCACAATAGATTTTCCAGCTCCTGTTTCTCCAGTAATAACGCTCATTCCTTCTTGAAAATCAATTTTCATTTTATCAATAATAACAAATGATGAAACATATAAACTTTTTAACATGTATTTCACCTACCCTTTAAAATGGCTGTGTGCTTCTTCGACAACTTTATAAATATCTATATCTTTATCTACATTCTGACGATGAATAAAGCATCCTAAAAACTCAATATTCCCTTCTCCTCCAGTAATTGGCGAGTAAGTCAGTCCCTGTAAAGAAAATCCTTGTTCATGGGCATATGTAATAACTTCTTGAATGACTCTTTGATGAATTTCAGGTTGAGAAACAATTCCATGTTTTCCTACATCTTCTCTGCCAGCTTCAAATTGTGGTTTAATTAAAGCTACACAATATGAATCCTTTTTTAAAATCTGAGATAAAGCAGGAAAGATATGTTTTAACGAAATAAACGAAACATCAATACTCGCAAAATCCGGTTGACCATATTGAAATAAATCCATTGTAGCATATCGAAAGTTTGTTTGTTCTAAAACGTGAACACGAGGATCATTTCTTAATTTCCAGACTAACTGATTTGTTCCAACATCTAATGCATAAACCTCTCTAGCACCATGTTGTAAAGCACAATCTGTAAATCCTCCTGTAGAAGAACCAATATCAAGCATTAATAGATGATTTAAATCTAAATTAAAAATTTGAATAGCTTTTTCAAGCTTTAGTCCGCCACGTGATACATAAGGCAATTTTTCTCCTTTGATATACAAATGTGAATCAACTGGTATTTTAGTACCAGGTTTATCAATATAGTCATAATCATCACGAACGATTCCCGCCATTATAGCTCGCTTTGCCTTTTCGCGAGAATCAAATAATCCCTGTTCTACACAAAGAATATCAACTCTTTCCTTCTTCATCAAGTATCTCCTTTACTTTTTGTTTTAAATCATCTAAATGTATATGTTCTATTTTGAATAATGTGTCTAAATCTCCCTGAGGTGTGTAATGGTCATCAATTCCTATATAATCAATAGTCATAGGCATTTTCTTTCTTGAATAATAATGAGCAATAGATGCACCTAACGACCCAATCATCAAATCAGTTTCATAAACAAGTATATGTTGATGTGTTTGAGACAGTTCATCAAGAATATTTTCATCCATAGGTTTAATAAAACGTGCATTAATCAAATTAACTGGTAATTGTTCTGTCATAAGCCAATGAGCAACACGATCAACTTTTACATCATAAGTAACAATAGTTAAAGCATTCTGTGAATCAAAGATAATCTTTTCCCATGATCCTATACTTATCTCCTTATCTAAAGAAACATCTTTATCTTCAATATTCCCCTTTGGAAATCTGAGAATATATGGATGTTGAAAGTGACGAAAAACAGTATTTATCATCATTTTCAGTTCAATAGCATCTTTAGGTGTCATAATAACAAGATTTGGAATAGATGAAAGAATACTCATATCAAAAACGCCATGATGTGTTTCACCATCTGCACCAACAAGTCCACTACGATCCACGCCTATGAGACATGGTAATTGCATTCTTGCAATATCATGGTTGATCTGATCATATGCACGCTGTAAAAAAGAAGAATAAATAGTAATAAATGGTTTCTTTTGAGCATTTGAAAGTCCAGCAGCAAAAGTCATAGCATGTTCTTCAGCAATGCCTACATCAAAAGCACGATCAGGAAAAGTATCAAAAATATGACGCAGACAGCTTCCTGATATCATTGCTGGTGTAATTGTTACAATGTCCTGGTCTTCATACATCCATTTTTCAATATGTCTTGCAACAACTTTACTCCAGCTAATCATAGAACTTTCTTTTGAACGAATACCTTCACGATAATCAAATGGAGCAACACCATGATATACTCCATAGTAATCATTTTCAGCAAGAGGGTATCCTTTTCCTTTTACAGTATGGACATGAACAACAACACTATGATCCATTTCAGATGCCAAACTCAAAGCATTAAAAAGATCATGAAAATCATGACCATTAATAGGTCCTATATAATCTAAACCAAATTCACCAAAAATATTATCATTAATAACATTGTTTTTTATTTGATCTTTCACTTTTTTTGTTATTTTATAAACTTTTTTTCCTAAATTTGATTTACTCAAAAAAGAAATATAATTATTACGAGCGTTTTTATATTGCGTAGACATACGAATATCAGAAAAGAAATTACTTAAGCCACCAACATTTCTAGAAATAGACATATTATTATCATTAAGAATAATAATCACTTTAGAATCAACAGATCCAATATAATTAAGCGCCTCAAATGATTCCCCACTCATAAGTGCAGCATCACCTACAACACATATCATTTCACCTTGTTCGTGATTTAAATCTCTAGCAATAGCCATTCCAATAGCTGCTGATAATGCTGTTGATGAATGACCAGCTTCCCATACATCATGAATACTTTCTTTTTTCTTTTGAAAACCACTCAAACCATTATATTGTCTAAGTGTTGAAAATTGTGCAGCTCGTCCTGTCAATATTTTATGAACATAAGATTGATGTCCAACATCAAAAATGATTTTATCTAATGGTGAATCAAAAATATAGTGTAAAGCAATTGTTAATTCAACAACCCCCAAATTACTAGAAAAATGTCCACCTGTTTCAGATACATGATGAATAATAAACGACCTGATTTGAGCAGCCAGTTCTTCTAGTTCTTCAATATTTAATTGTTTTAAAAACTGAGGATTCTTGATTTGCTCAAGTTTCATTTAACTCACCCTTTTCAAAATTTTTATAAACAATTCTAAAATCAATCCATGATTAATTTGCATTGCATAAATTTTTTCATAACATTTTTGGAATAATTCTTCGATTTTTTTCTGTGAAGCTTCGACTCCTATCAAGCTTACATAAGTAGATTTATGATTTTCCAAATCACTTCCAACCTTTTTTCCTAACTCTTCAGTCGTCCCTGTAACATCTAAAATATCATCCTGAATTTGAAATGCTAAACCCAAGTCAAAACCAAGTTGTTTCCACGCATCAAGATCACTTTTTTTGGCGATACAGGCAGCCATTTGCATGCTAACTGAAATTAACTCTCCTGTTTTATGTTTATGGATATCTTCTAATTGAGATAAATCAGCTTTTCGATTTTCAAAATAAAGATCTTGTTGTTGCCCATAAATCATCCCATTAATTCCACTTGCCTGATACAAAAGATTAGTTAGTTGAACTTTTAAAGAATCATCAAGTGAAGTTGTTTGTAATATGATATTAACTCCTAAATTTAATAAAGCATCTCCAGCCAAAATAGCTGTAGCTTCATCAAATTCTTTATGACACGTTTTTCTTCCTCTTCTTAAATCATCATTATCCATACCAGGTAAATCATCATGAATAAGTGAATAAGTATGAATCATCTCAATTGCACATGCAACATCTAAATATTGATGGTAATCAAATTGATAAGCTCTTAACACTGTTAAAAATAAAATTGGACGCAAACGTTTACCAGGTGCCAATAAGGAATATAACATTGCATCCTTGACTCTTCCATCTTTCAATGGTTCACATAATTTCACTAAACGTTGGTTAATTTCTTCTTTCATTGTATCCATTGTATTATTCCCCATTCTTAAATTCTTTGAGCTTTCCATCTTCATATATTTGTGCGACTTTTTCTTGAATATTTTTTAGTTTTTCATCACAATATTTAGAAAGAGTAATACCTTCTTGAAATAAAGCTATGCTATCTTCTAATGCAATTTCATTATTTTCAAGTAAGCTTACAATTTCTTCTAAGCGCTTTATAGCTTCTTCGTATGTCATTGCTTCCATTTTCTCACCTACTTTATTTGTGCCTTTCTCATACCATCATAAAATTGTATATCAATAAGATCGTCTGTTTTTACATCATTTTGAGATTTTATAAGTTGATCATCTTTCTTTATTAAAGTATAACCTCTCTGCATAACTTTTAAAGGGCTTAAAGCATCAAGTTGGATAATCAATTGTTGGATTTTATAGTTTTGTTTTTGTATATTTTGATCCATTTTTTGCTTTAACTGTTTTTGATGATGTAAAAGCTGTTGTTCAACTTTCATATTTAATAACTTAAACTGATAAGAGAACTGATCTTGTAAATGGGTTAGACGTAATATCTCTTGTGAATAAAGAGCTTCTGGTGTTGTTAAAAAATAAGAATTTTTTAATCTATTTAATGTTTGTTGACAATTTTGAAGATAGTGGTTCATATCATGCACCAATTGTTGGGTTAATCCATTCAAATGTTTTTTTAATTCTTCCTGATCAGGCGTAGCGCTTACAGCTGCTGCTGTTGGAGTTGGACAACGCAAATCACTGACAAAATCGCATATTGTAAAATCTAATTCATGTCCAACGGCACTAATAATAGGCGTCTGGCATTGAAAAATAACACGGGCTAAAGCTTCTTCGTTAAAGTTCCACAAATTCTCAATTGTACCACCACCACGTGTTATCACAATCAAATCAAAACCAATGCGATCTACATTTTGTAAAGTTTCGATAATTTTTAAATATGCATTTTTCCCTTGGACTGGAATTGGGAAAAAAATCAATCTTACAAAAGGGAAACGTGAATGTGCAATTTCAATAAAATCATGAACAGCATCTCCACTTTTAGCTGCTAAAATAGCAATAGATTTAGGAAAACGAGGTATAGGCTTTTTATACTTTTCATCAAATAAGCCTTCTTTTGCTAATTTCTTTTTCAAATCTTCAAATGCTAGATATAACTTTCCTAGGCCATCCTGTTCAATTGATTGTACATATAACTGATATTCACCAGTGACTTCATAAACCGAAACACGGGCTCGTATATACACTTTCATTCCATTTTCCAATTGAAATTGAAGTTTTTTTGCTGCCGAAGAAAACATAACTGCTGAAATTCTTGAATGATCATCTTTTAAAGTGAAATAAAGATGACCACTAGGATGTGGTCTATAATTTGAAATTTCACCAGTAATATAGACATTATGCAAAGAAGCATCCTGATCAAATCTTGCTTTTATATATTTATTTAATGTATGTACACTAATATATTTTTTTGCATCCATTAAGCAATATGTCCTAAAATACCATTAATGAATTTATAAGATTCATCATCACAGAACTTCTTAGCATTAACAACAGCTTCATTAATCACAATTGTTTTAGGAAGATCGGATTCCAACAATTCACAAGCCGCAATTAATAAGATGGCTCTTTCCATAACGCTTAAACGTTCAAAAGTCCAACCTTTCTTTAAATGTTTTTCTAATAATTTTTGATAAGATTCTTTATTCTGTAATGTTGTTTCTACTAACCACAACGCAAATTTTAACGAATCTTCACTTGTTGATAACTTTTCATTTTCTGATATATAAGTACGCATTTCATCAAGAGAAGTTCCTACTAATAAATTTTGATAAATACAAATCGTAGCTTGTTCTCTCGCTATTTTTCTATGTGTTTTTTCCATATAATTAAGTTGCCTCCACAATTTTCAAATATATTACATTTTACCACAATTATATATAAAAATAAACAAAAGAAAAGTAAGAAATCATTTTCTTACTTTAATCAAACTCAATATTATCAACTTCAATATTGATGTGTTGTACGTCAACATCAGTCATTTGTTTAACAGCAACTGCTATTTTCTCCTGAATTTCTTTTGTTATTGATGAAATATTAACACCATATTTAATACGAACATGGATACATATATAAACTTCATTATCTTTTATTGAACAGTTTACTACTTTTTTTGTACCGGGAATCTGCATTCCCTTAGATGTATCTAAAGAAACATTTTTCATTTCATTGACAGTTCTCTTTGTAATTTCATCAAACACTTGAACATTCATCAAAATCTTTCCATTAACACGTCCTTGTGTATAAGTATAGTATTCATTATGTGCCATAACATTACCTCTCTTCTTACTACTATTGTATATAAAAAGTTACAAAAATACAAGTTTTATTCATCAATAAATTTAACTTCCACCTGATATGAATCACCTACTAAATTAAGAACTTCTTTAATGACATTTGAAGCATCACTTTGTGTTGCATCCTTTTTCAAAATTGTTATTTTGACAGTCTGATTATCAATTTCTACATAACTTTCCTGATAACCAAGTTCCCCTAATTGTGTGACAATTGATTTTTCTTTTTCAGTCACATTTTTTGTTTCACTTATAGTTTCTAGTGCTTCATTAATAGATTCAGAAGTGCTTGATTCTTTTGCAATAATTTCATTGTTTTTAGTAATAATATCTTCTCTTTTTTTATCAAGCTGATTCTGTAATTGTTCAATAGTAGAAATATCATTTTGAACAACTTCATTTTGTGAGGTTGGTGGTAACATGATGTAATAAATTGATAACACAAGAATAAGACTAAATAAAGTTAAAAATGTAAAAGCCTGTTTATTCATATTCATTCTCCTTTTTTCTATATACTATATGATAAAACAGACTTAATTATGAAAAAAAGAGCTTATGCTCTTCCTTGATATTTACCATCAACTGTATTAACAATAACAACTTCACCTTCATTAATAAATAAAGGAACTTTAATTTGATATCCAGTTTCGATAGTTGCATTTTTTGTTGCTCCAGTTGCTGTATCACCTTTTACAGCTGGTTCAGTTTCAGTAATTTTAAAAGCAACATTAATTGGTAATTGAATTCCTAAAACTTCACTTTCATAACTTGTTATTTCTACTTCATCTGAAGGTTTTAAGAAATTCTTTTCCCATTCAAGACGACTAGCAGGAATTTCAATTTGTTCATAAGTTTCATTGTCCATGAAAACAAAGCTATCTCCTGAATCATATAAATATTGCATTTTTCTTTTTTCAATCATCGCTAAATCAATTTTTGCAGTAGGATTATAAGAAACTTCAGTAATAGCACTTGTTCTCATATTTTTTCTTTTTACCATATATTTTCCTGATAATCTACCTTGTTTATTTTGATCATTAGAAATACATAAAAAAAGATCATTATTTTCTGTATATGCATTTCCTGGTTTTAATTCTTTAATGTTGACTGCCATAAAAAATATCTCTCCTTTGCTATATGTCTTCTAGATTATAGCAAATTACAATGATATTGTAAAATAAAAAAGTGCATTGTACTATTGCTTTAGAAAAAAAGAATAAAGATAAAATCTATTGCAAGTAAAATATAGGTCATAACTTTTAGATTGCGTTTCTTTTTTTCATCTATCATTGCCTTATTACAATAACATGTTAATAAAAAACAAATAATCAAAATACCAAAAACAATATAATAAATCATAAAATAGAACCTCCTATACATATTCAAATTTTAAAATGGCTCCTGTATCCACTTCTACCCACACTAAAAAAGAATACTGCATCTGTTTTGTTTGAACAAATGTTGTGACTTCATAATAATTCCCTAAATCATCTACGGTTGATATCACTTCATTATCATTAAAACTGTAATTATCACTTAGTAAAATATCATTTTGAACAGTATCGCTATAATATTTTACCAAGAAAATTTCTAAATTTTTTTGTTTCAATAACAAAGAAATAGAATGGAGCTGGGTGGCAGATTGAAGAATATAAAAACTCGTTATAGATAATGCTAATGTTAAAAGCATAAAAACAATTAATACGATTTGAAGAATAGATCCCCTTCTATTCATTAGTAACGATTTCATCTTGTCCTTCCTCTTTTTCAGAAGTAAACGCATATGTCAATAGAAAAGTGTAACGTTGACGATCTCTTGTTAAATGGATATATATCAAATCATTTTCAATAGAAAAAGAAACATCATCAACATGAAATAATAATATTTCAAATCCTGGCGTTTTTACTAATCTATTGTTATCAAGAATAAGCGAGTTCTCTTCTCCATCAAAATCTAAATAGCGAAATACCTCTCCAACTTCTATGTACGATGTTCCAATGGTATATTGACTGCATTGTTTGGCTGCAATATAAATATCTTCATTATTTGCAGTATGATGAGTATAAGCGTATTGTATAAGATTAAATAAACCAGTTAAAGTGAAAATAATCATCAGTGTTATTGAAAGAGATAATAATACTTCAATTAAAGTAAAACCATCTCGATGATACTGACGTAATCTTGTGAATATGTGAAATCACCTTCTTCTTTTAACAATAATTGATAATCTTGATGTATCTTTATTTCCTTTTTGTATAATATTGAAAATAAACTTATAAAGAGAATAAAAACTGAAATAAAAATTTCAAAAGCAAACAAGCTTTCAATTAATGTAGTTCCTTTTCTATTGAACATAAAAACTACCACTTCCAATCTGATAAACAAGTGTATAAACTTGACTCCCACAATAATAGGTGAGTGTCTTTGCTCCTTGAATATTTCCATTTTCATTAAATGTCAGCTGATGTGATTCAAATGAATCATTTGAATCAAGAGTAAAAGTTTGTGAGGATTCTTCCCATTCGTATTGAATAAAATCAGATGCAAAAGTCACTGTCACTTGCGTTTTTAGATTCATAGCTGTCAATTTCGCCTGATATAAAAAACGTGTTATTTCTTCAATCTTTGTATGATCGTTTTTGACTGGTAAATGTATGCGCCACGACAAACAAAATAACATACACATAATCATGAGAACAAATAAAGTTTCAATCATAGTGAATCCTGATTTATCGTACATAGGCTTGCCCATTTTTGATAGATATTTTCTTTCCATTTGGACAGACACCTTGCTTTTCTGTTAAATATGGATTAGAGCCACTTGTTAAATCAGAAATCTTGGTTGGTAATTTACCATTTTCAATTTCATATAACAAAATTTGTGAATTGACAACCTCAATTTGAGCTTCACACCCTTTATTTTTAACAACAGTATTTTTAGATGTTACATTAGGAATAACAAGAAGTAGAATAACTAAAATAACACTAATACAGAAGAGAATTTGTGCATTGTATTTTGATAGCAATACAATATTAATATATTTCCCTATTTTTCTTGATATATATAGCTTTTGTAATGCTATGATATCTTGGTATAAATATGATATAAATATAATTTGTTAACAAATTGATGACAAAAAATCATTTATGATGACAAAAAAGTCCTAGCACAAGGCTAGAACTCTAAAACTGATTGAACTTCATCATCTAAACGCATTAGACGATCAGCAAAGTAGTCTAAAACAATTTGAATATCTTCTACTTCTGCATCATCTTTTACATTGCAAATTAAGTTTAAAATAGAATTATGTAATTGTAATTCGTTTGAAATCTTTTGAAGTTCACTTACGTAAATATTCATAGCAGAGTACACCTCCCCTCTACTATTTATATACGCAAAAATTTTCAATTTTTCTTTTTTTATTTGCAAAAAAGTTAAAAAATTTTTAAAAGTATAAAAAAACACCTCTAACCATAAGGCTAGAGGCTTTTTTCTATATATTTCTTATTGAATTCGTAAGTATAAAACTCGTTATTATTGTAACGCACAATAACCGTATTCTCTGTTTCTTTAATTACATACAAAGGTCGAGAATATAACCATAATTCCATATGTTCTCCGTCCACTGTTGGAGCCAGATAGGCTATCTTTACAAAGATATATTTTACCATATCTTATGCCTTTTTGAGTTTACCAGATTTTGCAAGGGATTTAAGTTTTTCATTCTGTGATGCAGTACCA
>DGYFI06203__coassemble_1175_pt1 | contig 26297 bp, 21 predicted proteins | sample DGYFI06203__metabat2_low_PE_023 | metagenome-assembled genome bin DGYFI06203 | reverse complement strand
CTCCATTATCAATACCTTCCTGTAAAGATTCTCCACTAAACTCTGTATAATTATGGCTATTATAATCAGTTACAATATTTCCAATAAAAACAGCTGCTACCTGACCAATAACAATCAATGCCACTATAAAAATAATGTATTTTCTAAAAGTAGATGCTTTTGCTCGTTGAGAACGATTACGTGATTTTTCTCTACGTGGTATATAAAAATTTTTATTACGTTTTGGTTTAAAAACTTCTGGCTCTGGATAATTTGCAGATGTTGCCTGCGTATGAGTCGCTGTTGAACTGTGTCTAACACGATAGCCACAATTTGGACACCTATCTGCTCCCGGTGGTATTTTTGTATCACATACATCACAACGCATAATGATTTCCCCTTTCCCCTTTAGATTTCTATACTTTTATTATAATTGTTTATAAGTCAAAATAGAAGAAAAGTTTACATATTTAGATAATTAATCATCTATGAAGTTGTTATTTGTAAATATTAAATCTTTTCTTCTCACGATCTATCCAAATCAATGAAACAATCACATCAATAAATCATAACCATGATAAACAACACTATTTTCTCTATCATTTTATATTTCTATATATATTTATGTATAAATATATATAGAAATATGATATACTATAAATGAGGTGATTCATTATGGAACATATTACAATTAGACCAATATCTGATTTGAGAACGAAATTAACTGAAATATCAAAAGAGATACATGAAAGCAACCAGCCTATTTATCTAACAAAGAATGGATATGGAGACATGGTTCTCATGAGTATGGAGGCTTATCAAGAAATGATTGAAAACAATGAAATATATTTAAAAATGAAAGAAGCGGAAATTTATGCTGAATTAAATACTAAACGATTAAGCCATGAAGAAGTATTTAATAACTTGCATGAATTCATTGATAGTCTTTAATGAATGAATACAAAATAGAATATTTACAATTATTTAAAGACGATTTGAATGATATTGTAAAATATATCACATTAAAACTTGATAATAAACCTGCAGCTCATAAATTAGTCAATGAAGTACAAAAGAAAATAGAACTATTAAAAACAAATCCAGAAATTTATCAATATTACGATTTTATAAAACCACTCAAGAAACAATATAGATATTTTATAGTAGGGAATTATATTGTATTTTATGGTGTAGATAAAAAAACGAAGGTTGTATCTATATATAGAATCTTATACAATAAGACAAATATGAATAATGCTATAAAATAGTTCATATATCCCCTCAATCAGCTTTATATGATATAAAGCTGATTTTTATTATATAAAAGCTTATCAAATCATCATGTACGAAAAAACGCATCAACTGATGCGTTATAATGGTTTCTTTTTAATTCTACTAAAATCTCTAGGGTATTTGGATGGAGTATTCTTCACTTTATGTATATAGATGTTACAACGATGATCGTTTTCATCTGTTAATGTGAAACTTTCCTGTCTCATGACTTTTCCACCTAATTTTTCTATACCCTGCATAGCTTCCTGTAGTTCTTCTTGAGCTTTTAATCCTTTTAAAGTTATAAAATCTCCATCAACTTTCACTAAAGGCAAGCATAATTCATCTAAAATATTTAATCTAGCGACTGCTCTTGCTGTCACAATATCAAATGATTCACGATGTTTAACTGCATATTCTTCAGCTCTCGCACTTATAGCATCAACATCTTTTAAATCTAAAACTTGGATTAAATGTTTTAAAAATGTAATACGCTTTGAAAGTGAATCAACTATAGTAACTTTTAATTCTGGATAGACAATCTTTAAAGGAATAGAAGGGAAACCTGCTCCTGCGCCTACATCACATAAAGATTGATTGGACAATGCATAATCAAATGAAATCGTTAATGAATCATAGAAATGTTTCAAATAAACATCTTCTTTTTGAGTAATAGCTGTTAAATTCATTTTTTGATTCCATTCAACTAATGTTTGATAATAGTTTTCAAACTGTTCAAGTTGTTTTGATGTTAAAGTGATACCTTTATCTAAAAGGGCTTGTATAAATTGTTCCTGATTCATATATACCTCTTAATAATGTTGTTTTAAATAGATCAACAAGACTGAAATATCAGCTGGATTGATTCCTGAAATACGTGATGCCTGAGCAATTGTAACTGGTCTAATCTGAGATAACTTTTGTTTTGCTTCCAAAGAAAGATTTAAAACATCTTCATAATCAATATCTTGAGGAATCTGTTTTTCTTCCATTTTTCGTTGTTTTTCTACTTGTCTTAAAGTCTTATCAATATATCCTTTATATTTAATAAGAATTGTCACTCTTTTTTCTTCTTCTAATGTCAAATGAGCATCTTCTATATAGGGTTTTAACTTCTGATAATCCATCTCTGGTCTTTGTAATAATCCTTTAGCACTGATACCTTCTTTTAAAGGTGTAGATCCTAATTGTACTAATAATTCATTGATTTCATGTTTTGGTGTAAAACGAATACTATCTAGTCTTTCAATTTCAGTATGAATATGATTCATCTTTTCCAAATAAGCCTGATAAACTTCCTCTCTAACAAGACCTGCATCATATCCATATTGTCTTAATCTTTCATCCGCATTATCATGTCTTAATAATAAACGATATTCAGCACGTGATGTTAACATACGATAGGGTTCTTTTGTTCCTTTTGTAACCAAATCATCAATCATGACACCAATATAAGCCTCATTTCTTTTTAAAATTAATGGTTCTTCATGATTGATTGTCTTCACAGCATTAATACCTGCCATTAATCCTTGAGCTGCTGCTTCTTCATAACCACTTGTTCCATTGATTTGTCCTGCTGTAAAAAGATTTTTAATCACTTTTGTTTCTAATGATGGCCATAATTGTAATGGATCAATCGCATCATATTCTATCGCATAAGCATATTTTAAAATCTGACAGTTTTCCAATCCTGGAATCGTACGTATCATTTGTTCTTGGATATCATGAGGCATGGATGTTGAAAAACCTTGAACATAAATGGTATTCATTTCTTTGGATTCTGGTTCTAAGAAAATCTGATGTTGTGGTTTATCAGAAAATTTCACAACTTTATCTTCAATAGAAGGACAATATCTTGGTCCTATTCCTTTGACAATTCCAGAATACATACTACATCTTGATAAATTATCTTTAATAATTTGATGTGTTGTTTCATTTGTATATGTTAAATAACAAGGAGTTTGTTTTTCAATAGGAACAAATGTTGTTGTTTCATAACTAAATGCAAGAGGTTCGTCAGTGCCTGGCTGTAATTGTGTTTTTGAATAATCCACACTGTTGATTTCTACTCTTGGAGGTGTTCCTGTTTTCAGTCTTTGAATACGGAAGCCTAAATCTCTCAGTTGATCAGATAAATACAATGATGGCTTTTCCTGATCAGGTCCACTTGGTGTCTTTTGATCTCCAACCATGACTTCAGCTTTTAAATAAGTTCCTGTTGTTAAAATGACAGTTTGTCCCTCATAAGCTGTGCCATCAGCTAAAGTGACTCCTTTAACTGTCTGATTTTCAATGATTAACCCTTCAACCATAGCTTCTATGATATCTAAGTTTTCCTGTTGTTTTAAGACATTTTGCATATAACGTGGATAAGCTTTTTTATCTGCCTGAGCACGTAATGATTGGACTCCTGGTCCTTTGGCCGTATTTAACATCTTCATTTGTAAGTATGTCGCATCCGTTGTTTTCCCCATCTGACCACCTAAAGCATCTATCTCTCTGACAATAATTCCTTTTGCTGGTCCACCGATAGAAGTATTACAAGGCATAGATCCTACATTTTCAAAATTCGATGTCACTAACAATGTTTTCTTCCCTATTCTTGACGTAGCTAAACATGCTTCAATTCCTGCATGTCCTCCTCCTACAACAATGACATCATACATTTTCCCTCACACTCCTTTAATCTGTTTCATCTTAGCACAAAATATTCATATTATCAAATTGAATTATTCATACATTCTTAATAGATAAAACTTTTAGGTATCTTGAAGTTTTGTTGCGCATAAAATGAAGCATATGCTATAATACTTTTGAGGTGAAAACTTATGAATCCTAAAGACATATTAGAAAAATATTATCATTTTGCAGTTGTAGGAGTCACTCCTAATCAAGAAAAATACGGTTATAAAATCTTTAAGCGTTTATTAGAAAAGGGATATCAGACTTATGGTGTATCCCCTATCTATCAAAATATAGATGATTATCATATTTATCCTCATTTAGAGGCTATTGATCATCCTATTGATGTTGTGGTTTTTGTGGTCAATCCAAAATATGCCTATGATTACATTGATGAAATGTCTGGCATTGGTATTCGTTATGCATGGATGCAACCAGGAACATATGATGATCAATTATTACAATATATGAAAGATCAAGGCATTACACCTATTCTTGCCTGTATCTTAGTTGAAACAGAGTAAATCAGTTTAAAAACTGATTTTTTTTATAACTCATTTTGTATAACTTGATGATTTTGGTCATATAAAGTCCAATCATCTATATGACAGGAATCCCCATCTAACATATAAATGTCAAGGATATGGGAATCATTGATTTCTTTTTCATAAACCTTCCCATCATTCACAAAAGAATATTGAGAAGCATTTTGTTTATTTTTCCCATAAACAACAATAATAGCCTGATGAGAATCTGCATAATTGAAAGTATCTATATCCTGAGAAGAAGATGACTCTCCCCAAAACTGATAGTCGTTCATCCATAAATTCTGAACATTTTCATAAATAAGCAAATGGCTTTGAGCTTGATCATCAAGATAGGAAATAAAATATAATCCATCCTGATATTTTATTTTTTCAATAGTTTCAAAATGACGATCTCTTTGTGATATATCTTGAATAAGATAACTATAAAAATCTTGTGGTTGATGTCGTATAATCATGACAAGACATCCAATAATGATAAGCAATAATAAAAAAATATACATATTCATATACTTTTTCAAATGATTCATAAACATGTGTAAATCTCCTTATAAAAAACCTTTTCCATTCTTATTCATTTTATATCATGTCATAATCCACCTGGCTTTGCGATTTGTTAATATGAAGTTTAAGTTAATTTTATGTAAAATAAAAAATATGTTTTCATCATCATATTTCCATTAATCGTACACATCTTTATATTATAATAAAAGTAGGAAGGTGAGTCTTATGAAACAATATTTATATTACTTTTTTTCACGTTACATCTTACTTTATTTTTTTCTCTCTATACCTGCTATTGGATTTATGTATGTACCTGAACTTTATCCTCCTATCATGATCCTCTTTTTATGGATTTACACATTTATGCTCAAAAGAAAAAACAATCTTCAAAAAAACTATTTTCTTTTTCAAGCTTTCCTTGTTCTATTGATTTCAATAGCCCTATGTATTTCTTTTATTCTTTCTCAAGGTTATTTATCTTCTCCCTACTGGAATATCTTCTATATTATGACCCTTCCTTTTAGTCCATTGATTTTATCATCTACGACTTTTGCAAATTACTCCGTTGTTTTTATCAGTCCTATTATCATTCTTCTTGCCCATCTCATTTTCATTTACGCTATGACAAAACCTCAAATCCAAGCACGTCGTATCACTATATGGTCATTAGTCATGATAATAACAACAACGACCAGTCTGTACATTTATCAGAATAGCCCTTCTCAAAAATTTAAGGGCGGACATGATTTTGACTACATGAATGGTTATTCCAGCACTGACTTATCTCCTTTTTATCCATATACTGAAGATAGTCAACTTGTAGAACTTCAAGAACCAAGTACCTTTATCATTGAAAATAAAGAAGATATGCCTGTTCTTGATGGGGCTGAAGCCTGTTATCCTGTCTACAGTGCCATTGCGAAAGCTGTCTATAAAGATATTGATCAGATAGAAAAAGCCTATAGCGAAACAGAAGACTACAATTATTATAATACCAATGGCAAAATTGTCACATTCACCAATACATCTGTAGGTTATACACGTTTAATCAATGGTGAAGTTGATATGTTCTTTGGGGCTAAACCATCAAAGTCACAATTAGCAGAAGCCAAAGAAGCTGGTGTCGAATTTGAATATACACCTATCGGTCAGGAAGCTTTTGTCTTCTTTGTGAATAAAGATAATCCTGTATCTAATCTATCGACTCAACAAATTAAAGATATTTATCATGGCGATATTACAAACTGGCAGAAAGTTGGTGGACTAAACAAAGACATTCTTGCTTTTCAAAGACCAGAAAGATCTGGCAGCCAAGCCATGATGACTTACTTTATGGGAGATATTCCATTAAAAGAGCCTTTACAATATGAATACATATCAGGTATGTCAGGTATCATTTCAGATACAGCCCAATATAATGGTGAAAAAGATGCTATTGGATACACGTTTAGGTACTTCCTGGAAGGTTTACATCAAGAAGAAGATGTGAAAATATTATCTGTTGATGGTGTTGAGCCAACGACTGAAAATATTAAAAATCAGACATATCCTATATCTACTTATTTATATTGTGTGACTTTAAAATCTAATCAAAAAGAAAATGTAAAAAAATTAAAAGACTATCTTCTCTCTTCACAGGGACAATATATTATTGAAAAAACAGGTTATTGTGCATTAAATTAGAAAAGGAGTTCCATTCATGAAAAAAGTAATCAGCTTATCACTTTTGGTCATCATTATGATAATCATCTGTCTATTTTGTTTAAGTCCAATAACAACGGATTCGATGACACATGTTGCAAAAGAAGACACACTATATTCCAAAGCCTTAGACTATGTCATATCCAAACAAAAGAATGCTTCTTATCATAAAGATAAGGAAGACTATCATATTTTTACAGATTATATTCCTTATGGTATTGAAGAAACAGGTCATTATCAACATATCTTTATGTGGATACATTTAGAAAGTTTCTATGTGTTGAATGATGAACTTATTCAAGATGAAAGCTTTTCTATTCCTTATAAAATCACTTACAAAGATAACCAGGTCATTCAATGTGAAACGCCGGAAAGTGGAGATCTTTATATTGATTCTATTCAAAGGCTATTTCCACCTCAAATACAAAATCATATCTTAAATCACTCATCCCATTCATTTGATTTAAGTCAACAAATTCAAGAGCACTATGCTTATCTTCCTTCACCAGATATAGCTCATACTGTCTGTTATTAAGCTTACTATAACGAACAGTTTAAAACTTATTAATGAATAAAATCTTTGTATAGTATTTATTCTCTATACAAAGATTTTCGTTTTCTCATCTTTTGTTATTATGGGATACACAAATATATGATATAGTTTGGAAAAAGGAGATGATGCGATGGATTTATATTTTGTATTAGTTGGATGTGTTATTCTTATATGTATTTTATTAAATCGTTTTTTAGATAAATTGGCTATTCCTTCTCTTTTGTTTTTTATTCTTTTAGGCATGCTTTTAGGTGAAAATGGTATTTTAGGTGTTGTTTTTAATGATTATCAGATTGCCGAAATGATTTGTTCAACCAGTTTGATATTCATCATGTTCTTTGGTGGTTTTGGAACCAATTTGAAAGTAGCCAAACCAGTGATTATCAAATCTATTGTCTTATCAACACTCGGTGTCTTATTAACAGCATTGCTGGTTGCGGGATTTGTTTATTATGTTTTAGATTTATCATGGTTACAGAGTTTATTAATTGGATCCGTCATTTCTTCTACTGATGCTACATCTGTCTTTAATATTTTACGTTCTCGTCATTTATCTTTAAAGTATGGAACAGACTCCTTGTTGGAAATTGAATCAGGATCGAATGACCCAGTTTCATATATGTTAACAATATCTGTGATTATGATTATGACAGGACAAAACATATCTTTACCAGTTATGATTTTTCAACAAATTATCTTTGGTTTATTATGTGGTTTTTGTATTGGAAAAATCATAGTGAAAATTTTAAATGAAGTTCATGTCAATGAAAGCTATGAAAATACAGTTATTATTTTTGCAAGCAGTATTATCACTTATGCTTTTTCTAATCTGATTGGTGGAAATGGATATTTAAGTGTTTATATTTGTGGCATCATTTTAGGTAATAGTTATATTCCCCATAAAAAAGACATGGTTCATTTTTATGAAACTCTTACAAAAATGGCACAAGTCTTAATCTTCTTTTTACTAGGATTACTTGTCACACCATCTGAACTTCCAGAAGTTATTATTCCTGCCATTTTGATTATGATTTTCTTAACATTTGTAGCTCGTCCTTTATCTATTTCTGTACTCCTTGGTATGTTTCGTTCACCATTGCGACAAATGACCGTTGTATCATGGGCAGGATTAAGAGGTGTAGCATCAATCGTCTTTGCGATATATGCTGTGCTTTATCAAGTTAATTTACCATTTGATTTATTTAATCTTGTCTTTTGTATTGTCTTATTTTCACTTTCTATTCAAGGCTCACTTCTACCATGGATTTCAAAGAAATGTCATATGATCAACCCACAAGTTGATATATTACGTACATTTAATGATTATCAGGAAGATAATGATATGTGTTTTGTGAAAATGAAAATAGGGCATAATCATCATTTTAAAAATCTAAAGCTTAAAGATATTAATGCTGATGATTTGTTAGTCATTTTAATCGCAAGAGATCACCAAACTTTGATTCCTAATGGTGATACAGAAATATTAGAAGGAGATTTACTTGTTTTAGCCGCAAAGCAATTTGAAAACAGGGAAAACATTCGTTTAGATGAAACCCATATTCATTCATCACATAAATGGAAAGATAAGCTTGTTAAGGATATTTCTTTACCTGCTAAACAGTTAATTATCATGATTCAAAGAAATCATCAATCTATTATCCCTAATGGAACAACGCCTATTTTAGAAAATGATATTCTTGTGACAATTGAAACACAGGATGAAATATAAACATAGAAAAAGACTTCAAAATTCAATTGAAGTCTTTTTATTATTATTTATAAAATTGAGGTAGGTATTTTTTATGGGCTTCTAGCATTTCATCTAATATCTTTTTAGCAGTGATTTCACTTTGAACAAGAGGGTTAATTGTCATCGCAACTAATGCATCATCATAATTTCCACTTAATGCAACATTTGTTGTTAAAATTTCAAAAGCTTTTAACTGATGAATTAAACCAACTGTTTGTAAAGGAAGCTCTCCGACTGGGATAGGAACAGGTCCATCTTTTGTGATTTTACAGCTCACTTCTACCACAACATCATCAGGCATATTAGAAATAGCACCTTTATTTAATGTATCAACAACTTGTATATCACCTTTATCATTATATAATGACGAAATCAAGTTGCAGGCTGCATCACTATAATATGCTCCACCACGTTGTTCCAATTCTTTTGGTTTAACATCAAGATTTTCATCTTTATATTTTTCAAATAATTCTTTTTCAACCTTTTTAACAACTTGTGCTCGACATTGTCCTTTTGCAGCATCTTCCTGACAATGTTCTAACATTTGTTGTTTTTGTAAGTAATAGCGTAAATATCCAATACCTAAATATCCATAACTATTTAAAAACTCTTTTGACCATGGAATATCTACAATATTTTTCAAAGATTCACTATTTCCCTGATCAATCATTGTATCAATCAATTTTCGATTCGCATTTTCTCCATTCAATGTAATATCTAATGCATAAATCATATGATTGATACCACCGATTTTAACATCTAATTCATCATTGTCTTGAACATTTAAAATATGTTCAATATCTTTAATCATATTCACTGGTCCATTACATAAACCAATAAATTTCTTCCATCCTGTATGTCTAAAAACAGCTTCGGCATTAATACCTGATGGATTCGTAAATGAAATAATCCATGCGTTTGGACATAATTTTTCACAATCCTTAATAATATCAAAGATAACAGGTATTGTTCTTAAAGCTTTAAACATACCTCCTGGACCATTTGTTTCTTGTCCAATGACACCATATTTTAAAGGAATCAATTCATCTTTTTCTCTCGCATCTAATTGCCCAACTCTAAATTGAGTTGTGACAAAATCTGCATCTTTCAATGCTTCCTGACGATCAAGAGTCATATAAATCTTCATAGGGATTCCTGCTTTTTTCACCATTCTTTTTGCAAGATTTCCTACAATTTCCAACTTATGTTTCCCTTCTTCAATATCAACAAGCCATAATTCTCTAACAGGTAATTCATCATATCTTTTGATAAATCCTTCAATCAGTTCAGGTGTATAGGAAGAACCACCACCAATTGTTACAATTTTAACGCTTTTCATAATCTTCCTCCTTCAATTGACTCGCTGCATTTCTATCAAGGCAGACAATCACATTTGGATGTCTTTGAATAATAGAGCTAGGAAAATCTGGTGTCACTTCACCATAAATCATTCTTTTCACTAAATCAGCTTTCTTTTCTCCCTTAGCCATCATGATCAGTTGTTTTGCTTTCATGATTGTGCCAATTCCCTGTGTGACACCTTGTGTAGGAACATCTTCAATATGATCAAATCCATAATCAAGTGAACTTTCTATAGATTCCTGATGTAAATCCACAACATGACATGCTCCATCAAGTGGACTTCCTGGCTCATTATAAGCAATGTGTCCATCCATTCCAATTCCTAAAATTTGGATATCAATAGGATTGGCATCAATCAAAGATTCATATCTATGACATTCTTGAATCATATCTTCTTTTGATCCATCTAAAGCATTGATATTTTCAGGTAAAATATCAATGTGGGAAAAAAGTTCATTTTTCATTGCTGATGCAAAACTACGTGGATGACTTGGAGTTAATCCTACATATTCATCTAAATTGAATGCTTTGACCTGACGAAAACTTACTTTTTGAGCCTGATAATTGTCTATAAAATAGCGATAAACTCCAAGTGGTGTTGATCCTGTTGCAAACCCAATAACTGGTTGCGAATGATTTCTAATAAAATGACAGATATATTCTCCTACATAAGCATCAAGATGCTCCTCTTTTTCAAAGACAATAATTTTCATTTTAAACCCTCCTATTTTATAACTCTCTTCTCACATTAATAGTAACATGATTAAAGACGAGAATATACAAAAAAACAAATTTTAATTAATTCTTAATCTCATATCTTTTAAAGTATATTCTTAGACAACTTTTCATAAGTAAACCTAAATATCTTTTCAATATAAATTGACTTTATGACTTATTTATGAAGTTTAATATTGTAAAAGGCATATATATACATTCTTTTTAAGTATTTGTTTTTTTCATCATTCGCTATTACAATATAAAGTATAAGGAGGAACATAAGATATGAGTTTTCAGGAGAATTTTTTATGGGGTGGTGCGATTGCTGCCAATCAGGCTGAAGGTGCATGGAACGAAGATGGCCGTGGACCAGCCAAAACAGATGTCACAACAGGTGGCTCTGTGAAAGAACCAAGATATGTGACATTTATTGATAAGGATGGAAAACCTGGTAAAGTCATCAATGGTCAACCTATCCCTGAAGGAGCAAAGTACGCTGTTTTAGATGATTATTATTATCCTAATCATGATGGTGTAGATTTTTATCATCATTATAAAGAAGATATTGCATTATTAGCTGAGATGGGATTTAAAATGTTTAGACTTTCTATTTCATGGTCACGTTTATATCCTCATGGTGATGAAGATCAACCTAATCCAAAAGGTGTTGAATTCTATCGTTCTGTCTTTTTGGAATGTAAAAAACACGGTATTGAACCATTAGTGACAATCTGGCATTTTGATACACCATTATATTTAGAAGAACATTATGGTGGATGGAACAATCGTCAGCTTATTGATTTCTATGTGCGTTTTGCGACAACTTGTTTTAAAGAATATCAGGGGTTAGTGAAATACTGGCTCACATTTAATGAAATCAATAACACAGTCATGATGTTAAATCTTTTTGGTAATCATGCAGGAGATAAAGAACATCAACAAGGTTATCAACAACTTCATTATCAATTTGTTGCAAGTGCAAAAGCTGTACAAATTGGTCATGAAATTGATCCAAATAATATGATTGGATGTATGATTTGTGGCATTACATTTTATCCAGGAACATGTGATCCTCAAGATATTATGGCTAATCGCCATATGTGGGAAAAGAGTATTTTCTATTGTGGAGATGTTCAATGTAAAGGAAAATATCCAACTTTTGCGAAAAGATTATGGAATGAACATCATGTTCAATTAGATATCACTGAACAAGATTTAGAAGATTTAAGAAATGGTTGTGTCGATATGTATACATTCTCTTATTATATGTCTTCTATTGAAACAACACATGAAACAGATGATATGGTTTCTGGTAACTTTGCTGCGGGAGCAAGAAACCCATATTTAACATATTCTGATTGGGGATGGGCTCAAGACCCTCTAGGATTACGCTATTATCTAGAAATGATTTATGATCGTTATGAAAAACCATTAATGGTTGTAGAAAATGGATTAGGTGCTTATGATACTTTAGAAGAAGACGGAAGCATTCATGATGATTATCGTATCGACTATTTAAGAGATCATATTAAAGAAATGGGAAAAGCCATTGATAATGGTGTGAATTTGATTGGATATACAACGTGGGGATGTATTGATTTAGTATCAGCAGGTACTGGAGAAATGCGTAAACGTTATGGTTTTATTTATGTAGATAAAGATGATCAAGGTCATGGAACTTATAATCGTTATCGTAAAGATTCTTTCTACTGGTATAAAAAAGTGATTGAAAGTCATGGAGAAGATTTAGACTAAAAGAAAACACGTTGATCAAAATGATTAACGTGTTTTAATAACGTCTTTTTTTGCCTTTTTTGTCATGAACACTGAAGAAACAAATGAAACAAAAGGTACAGTCATAATAACCCCCAAAGACCCTGAGATCCCTTGAATAATTTCAATACCTATATCATAAGAATTAATCATCTGTAAAAATGGAATATTATATGCATAATAAATCATCAATGTACTTAAAGAACTTCCAACAAATGCTAAAATCAATGTATTAGACATTGTTCCCATCATATCTCCACCAATTTTAATACCACTCTTAAATAAAATCGCTCTTGATATATTAGGATTATGATATACTAATTCTTCTAACGTTGTTGCAATTGACATTGACATATCAACAACAGCACCTAATGATGCAATTAAAATAGCGGAGAATAATAATCCACTAACATCCAATGGTACACTCTGTCCAATATATATTAATGATTCTATATCTTCTACATTATAACCATTAATATTTGTAAACATTCCACATAACGCAGCAAATAATCCTGCCACAACAACCCCACAAACTGTTCCAATAATAGAACAATATGTTTTCATAGAAAATCCGCCTATCAGATACATCGTCATTAACGTTGTTATAATGGTAACTATAACAGCTCCTAAAAACGGTGAAAATCCTAAGTATAACATTGGTAGATATAAATAAATAATACAAATAAATGTAAAAATTAAACTAATAGCTGAAGTGAGACCTTTTCTTTTTCCAATCATAACTAAACAAATGAGAAAAAATGCAACAATCATAAATAATGTATTCGTTCTATCATAATTATACACGCTAGCTGAAAATGATCCGTCATATTCACTGACTTGTACAATAACATCTGTTCCAACTTGACAATCAGCACCATACAGATAACTATCGATATTTGTTGCTTCGACAATCTCTCCGGCATAATCTCCAGATTTGAGTTCAACATTAACAACCTGTGTTCCCAATTGTTGTCCACTTTCATCTCTACTTTCAGAAATAATTTCCACAACCGTTGCTCTTTCAAATTGAGCACCTTCAGTATCCATTAAAGACACTTTATCTACTCCTTGATTAAAAAAATACAAAAACACAAAAAACAATAAAACACATATCCAAACAACAATATGTTTTATTTGTTCTTTTCTATTCAAACTCATAAATTCATTCCACAATTTCATAAAACCCTCCAATAACGAAAACAAGACAGAACAAGTCTGTCTTGTTACTTCAATCAATTATTCAGTCTCTTTTTTTCTATAAACCTTATAAGATACAATTCCAGCTAATGAACCTACTGCTAATAATGTTAATCCTAAAACGTTGGCTGTATCCTCAGTTTTAACAGCATCTTTAGACATAGCAGAATTTGAAGTCTGTACTATTTGATCTGATTTGCCAGATTGATCAGTTGTTTGAGAAGGAGTCTGATCTTTATTTGTTTCTTGTTGGTTTTGATTGTTATTTTGATTATTCTCATCGCCAGATTGATCAGTTGTTTGAGAAGGAGTCTGATCTTTATCTGTTTCTTGTTGGTTTTGATTGTTATTTTGATTATTCTCATCTGGGTTTACAGGTGGAACAGGTGTTATATCTTCTTTATTAACTAAAGATTGTAATTCTGTTTGTTCTTGTTTTAATGAATCAAGTAATGAAGTTAATTCTGTTTTTGTAATCTTTGATTCATTCATTTGTGTTTTTAATTGAGCTAAAGCTTGTTTATACGCATTAACATTTTCTTGTGTATATTGACCTTTTTTATTTCCAATTTCAATTGTTGATAAGAATTTTCCAGCTTCATCGAATTGTGCCTGTAAATCTGCATATTCTGCTTTTGTCACAACTTCAGATTTAGCTGTTAACATATTTGTATAAACTTGATCAATTGTTGCTTCATCAACTGCTGCATTTTTATCAGCTTCATAGAATGTCTTATCCAAGAATTTTGAGTATCCTTGTTTTAAAGCATCAGTGTTATTTGGATCTCTATAATCTGTATCTTTTGCTCTAGCATAGTAATCTAATGGATCGTTGTTAGTATTCCATCTTGAAGCTAAATCATTGATAGCCACAGAATCATCAACAGTTTCTAAAGTTGTAGATAAGCCATTTAAAGCTTCTTCAATACGTTGTTTTGATCCACTTGTCATATCTACTTTATCCATTGATTGTAAATCAGCTTTTAATTCTTCAATTGAAGTTGCTTTTTTATCTTTTTTAATAGTAACATCATTTGCATATTTATCTCCATTAACATCATATGTTTTGATTGTAAATGAATCACTTGTAAAATCAATTGTTGAGAATGTTGGAATTGGATTATTAGAACGTTCAGCTAAGTAATATTGTTTATCTGTACTTAAAGCATAGAATTTACTTCCTGTTGCTGAACCAGCAGTGATATATAAAGTTCCTTCTGGATTATATGCAGTACTCGCTGCATCTTCTCCAACTCCTTCAGTTGTAATAACTTTACCATCTAAAATTTGGAAAGTACGTGCATAAGAATGATCGTGCCCAGTTAAACATACATCAATATCAAATTCATCCATTAATGGTGCAAATAAAATTCTTAAGTTAGCTCCATCCGTATTAGCATGAGGTGCGCCAGCTCCATAAATATCATGATGGAACATAACGATACGCCATTTTGCATCTTCATAACTGCTAATAGCTTCTTCTAAGAATGCTTTGTGTTGAGCAACATTACGGCTATTACTATTTAAAGAAATAATTAATGCATCACCATAACTATAGTAATAGTTTCCTCCTGCATTTGTAGATCCTAATGCAGATGCGTTTGGATTATTGTAATGTAATTTGTAATCATCACCTTTAGATTCATGATTACCAATTGTTGTTGCGACAGGAATACTTCTTAGATATTGAGGATATAAATATCCAGCATATTCCTGTTCTTTAATAATATAACGTTCTTTATCTGCAGCTGAATTATCATTTGTAACTTCTGAATAATCAATTTGATCTCCTGCAGATAAAATAAAGCTTGCATCAGGTGCTGTTTTCATTGCCTGAGTTAAAGTTTTGTTCCATGAATAAGTATCATTTGCAATATTTTGATCTTCATTAGATTTTTCACCTGTTGATCCAGAAGCACCAATTTGTGGGTCTCCTACAAGAATTGCCTGGAAGTTTGTAAATGAATGTGTCTGATATGTATAAGTATCACTCCATGTACTTCCATCTACACTGTATTGATAGTAATAAGTTGTGTTTTCTTCTAAATAATTGTCAACTGATACTTTATTTGATGCTTTATAATATTCTGCATCAGTATCAAAATCATTTGTTTTATTAATACTTTGAGCTTTCCCTTCAAATACAGTAGCATTACTCATATCTTGAGATTTAGACATTTTAACTTGTGGTGTCCCAGCGACTTTTGAATACCATGCAAAATTTAAATCTTTTTCTGTTTTACCAGGTGTTAAAATAACTTTTCCTGAATCAAATTCTTCTTTATTGTTCCAAGTGTTATTATACCAGTCTTGATATCCAGATTCATTTTGGACATTAGAAATGTATTCTTTATATCCACCTTCATGAACTCCGAATGCAAAAACTGAAGCGCTACACATTGATGACACTGTTGTCATAGTTGCTAATGAAAGAAGTAATTTTCTTTTTAAGTTTTCGTTCATTTTCATTCTCCCTTTTTTTAATTTAAAGTATCTTTCAATACTTCCGTGTATACTTTAAACAATATCAAAGAAGACCTCAATAGCATTTACAAACACTTAAACTTCTTTTACATAATTTTAAGAGAACTTCCATTTTTATTTAGAAAACTTACAAATTATTAAAATGATATCTTTAAACAAAATGATCTTACTTCATAACAAAAGAATACACTTTATACATTTTGATCATCAAGGTATCTATCATACCAACCAGCAATAATAATAACTGTTCAATTAATAAGGGAACAATTAATTTTTTAATGCCTGATTACTAAATATTTATTGCTTCTTAAGAAGGGAAATGTTAGGTTCAAGAATATTCATAATATACATTCTTCTTTTATCTTCTTTATTTTATTCTTTTGTACAATAACAATAATGAAATCCACTATAACCAAATAGAATAGTCTCCCTTAAATAAAAAAGGAATTTCTATTTAAATAGATTTTCCTTCTTTAAGTATTCTCAATTTGAAATACTATTATTGTTCATCATATAAATCTGCAATTTCTCCCATATCTTCCAATCGTATATGTGAAGCATCTATTCTTGGTGATTCTTCATTTTGTTGAGATAGATTGGCAGGTAACTGTCCTTCTAATTGTCCTCTAATACTTTTTGATCTTAGTAAGCAAAACTCCTGAAATGTATCTACGCCTAAAAGATAATCTTGATAAGAACAAAATGCAGTTGGATCTTTTCGTACATAAGAATCTATCATTTGCGTTGTGTCTTCTACCTTCTTTTGAAAATATCCACTTTCAAAATATTCATCAATAAAATATTGGAAATATTCATGATATTGTTTAAAATACTCATCATGTTGCATAACATGATGGTACAACGGTCTATTAAACATAACCTCTTGAGTATAAGGCGTATTAATAGGATAATTCACATATTTTGTCACATCATTACTAGGATTAGGCATACCTAATGAATATGTACCATATGCTAGATTATAATCCCAGGGAAGCATTGAAATCATACCATCTTCTTCATATAAATAATAGTTATGTCCTGTTGGACCTAAATAACTATCTAAATTAACCACAAAAACCTGTACTACGAAATATCTTAAAACCTCATCTATGTTGACAGCTTTTTCTATATTTTGATTATCATCTAATATTTTTAATGATTGAATTAATCTTTTTTTATCAGCTTCAGTTATCTTAAATTTCGCATTATTAAATAAATTAGGATACGATTCAATATTCTCATCAATATACTGTAACGCTAAATCTTTATTAGGTGCATAAACATCTGTATATCCAGGTTTATAAAGAATTCCATGATCTTTTCCATAATTTCTTTTTACAAAAGCTTCTTCTGGTTCTTCAATTGCTAAAAATAATCCCCAATCTTTTTGATTGATTGTCACCCAGACATAACTTGTTAGAGGAGATGGAACACCCATAAAAGACATCATATCGTAAGTCATATAGTTTTTTAAGTATGCATTATCTTGAAAAGAACAATCTAATGTAAACTTATCCAAACCATAATAATGATATCCTGAGTCATAATGATCAAATTCTATTTTTAGACTAAAACGATCTGATTCATAACGATCAATAAGTTCTAACGAATTATTTCCTTTCACTCTCAGCCCTACCATATCAAAGGTTTCTCCATCTATCGTTATAGAAGATACATGATATTCTTTGGCTTGTGCCTGATCAAAAAATTTCTGTGAATTTTCCAATTGTATATCAATCGTATGAACATAACTTTGATCAAATAATTTAGAAGCATAAGCAGGTAATTGATAGGCTGGTGTTATACCCCAATGTCCCGGTAACATCAAACCAACAGTGATAATAAGACTAAAGATAACGAATATCATAACAAGTATATCTATATATTTATGTTTAATCATATTAATTCATATAATCTCCATTATAAGAAACCATCACTGTATATAAAACACCTTCCATATCTGAAAGCTCATTAACAAATGATGTTTCCTGCTCCTTAAGTCTGATTTCATAATTCAATTCAATACAATCTTTTTTGATACTCTTGCTTTTCAACGAAAAAGCATATACCTGTTTTTGAATAAATTGATAGACATTCTTTTCACTATTTTGATTTTCACAATGAACAACTAGTATATAAGGTCTTTGTGTATTTTTCTTATGAGAGAAGATATAAAGAATAATTCCAATCCATAAACTCCCAAATACAGCTAAAGGAATTAAACCTGCTGCCAATACAATACCGACTGCTATACTCCAGAACAAAAACGCAATGTCCATAGGTTCTTTAACAGCTGTTCTAAATCGTACAATTGATAAAGCACCAACCATCCCTAAAGATAAAATAATATTACTTGTAATGGCAAGAATCACTAATGTCGTAATCATTGTTAAAGCTACAAGTGTTATTGCAAAACTGGAAGTATACATAATCCCACTATATGTTTTTTTATAAACAAAGAAAATAAACATCCCCATCATAAATGCCAAAAGTAAAGCTATTGACATATCCAGTAATGAAACAGCATGTATATTTTCTAAAAAATTTGAACGAAATATATCCTGAAAAGTCATTTTTCTTCTCCTTTACCAATCAATCTGTCGACATTTTGCAAACTTTGAATAGGCTGATGTTTTCTGTGAAAGTCCTTGTATCGCCATTTTCACAATATCAGGTAAAAATTCATTATATTTCACTTCGAATACTGCAAAATCATCTACACCTATTTTTCTATGATCCAATGATAAAAAATCATATATATTTTTATATGTACACAAATATCTATCTATTGTTAATCTTACCTTGGATACATCATATGTATAAGCCTGCCTTTGGTATGATACAATCACACAAGGTTTTAATAATTCTCCTTTTAATGCACTATAAAATTCAATCATTAATGGATTACCACTTTTTAATAAAAAATCTATATCTCCATTCAATATATCTTGAACCTGTTTAACAGTCAATTTCGTAGAACGTTTCGCACATAACCCATTATGTTTCATTTTCTTTTCTAATCGTATAAAACTTAAATCATGATTATAATATCGTATTCTAAACTTATGCCTTTGTGATACCCCATTTAACTTTTCTTTTAAAGCTCTATCATCAGGTGTATCAAAATAAAGACTATGAACATCATAATATCCTTCATTTAATGTATAATGATCTTTAGAGAATAATAAATTCAATCTTCGATTTAAAATCTCTGCTTCTAATGGATTGATAATATGTTTAAGTTCGTGCCGATATTGAATAGGTTTATAATTCTTAATCATAAGCATAACCTCTCTATAAATTGAGGAGTTTATTTCCATAAACTCCTACATTTTCACATCAAATGAAACAATTTCTCCACTAATAGCATTCACTTGATAACTATAACTTGCATATGAATCTGTAAAATTCACATTATATACAAGTTGATTGCTTTTAACATCCAATTCATCTTCATACGACTTCAAATCATTAAGAGTCACTTGAGCATGTTCTAAAACTTTTGTTCTAACTTCTTCATCTCTCAAATATCCACTATGACTCTCTACCCCATCTATCGTAATTGTTTTAAACTGTATATTTTTATAATGAATTAATGTATTTAAATCATTAATGGAAAGATCAACCAAATCAGAAAATTCATAATCTGGACTGACACCTATTAATTTTTTTATTAACGTGACCTTACCTACAGAAATCCCATATTTTTTAGCTAATTCCTGTCGTTCTTTAGAAAAACTGTAATCCTGTGAAACAACTGATGCATTTAATGAATAACCCGATAAAATATCTTTAACATCTGATGCAACTTGTTCTTTCAATTCTTCTCTAATTTCTTTATCCTGTCCTTGAACACTAACTAAAACTGAATTTTTAGCTTCACTTATATATCCATATTTAAACATACTTCCTATAATAGCATTTACAGCTACATCCAAATCTGTATTTTCTAAATCCATCTCTTCTAAAACAAGAACTGCATCTTCATTGTGACAAATAACCTCTTCTACTCGCCTTTCATTATTGACTTCCAATTCAATGCTTGGATTCACTTCAAAGGCAACTGAATAAGCCTCTTGTGAAGGCCAAAAAAGAAAACCAATCACAATCATACACATAACAACTGCAAGTGATAATGATTTATGAATATGAATTTTTCTTTTATGAACTTCATCTTCAGGTCTAACTTGAGATATGTACTGTATATCTTGGAGTAATTCATTTTTTCTTGAAGGTGTATGAACACTTTGAAATTCCTGTCTAATCATCTTTTTTATCTTTCTATTATTCATAGTTCATTCCTCCAAACTTTTTTTCAATTTCTTTAATGAACGATGATATTTATTTAAAACTGTTGTTAATTTCATTTCCATAATTTCAGAAATTTCTTTAAAAGTTAATCCTTCTTCTACATGTAAGATGATGATTTCTCTTTCTTCAACTGAGAGTTTATCCAATAGAACCCGAATCATCATCTTATCATGTATATCTTTCATCCCTTCATCTACAGCATCAATTTCATAATCGACAACCTGTTCCCTATTATGTTTTCTAAATGACATATAAGTGATGTTGCGAGAGATTGTTATTATCCATGCTTTAGGATGACCATTTTCTTTATACAGATGAATATTTTTATATATCTGTATAAAAGTATCGTGAGTCAAATCCTGTGCCATTTCCTTTGATTTGACAATACTATAAATATAGCGATAAATATCATCACGCATCAAATCATATATTTCTCCTAAAATATCTGTTTCATTTTTTAATCGAATTAACAATTTCTCTAATTTTTTCTCTCTTAACATCATTGATCTCTCCTATGATGTTAATATCTCATTTATGATTTATCTATTTCTTGCATGTTTATATTAAGAATATATTAAGTTTACGTTAATTAATCATCGTAATTTGTATCATCATGATCATCATCTTTGTCATAATTTGTATCATCATCATCATCATGATCATCATAATTTGTATTATCATAGTTTGTATTGTCATAATTTGTATTTTTATTTGTTGATTGTCCTGAACTTGATGGTTGTGTTGATGGTTTTGAAGTAGCAGGTTTATTTGTTGACTGATAATTCGTATTATCATAATTTGTATTATCATAATTTGTGTTTTTACTTGTTTGTGATGAAGTTGATGGTTTGGATGCTGCTGGTTTACTTGTTGAATTATAGTTTGTATTATCATAGTTTGTATTGTCATAATTCGTATTGTTTTGATTTGTTACTTTATTTTGTGTTGTCTGTTGTGTATTTGATGGTTTACTTACAGGTTTAACTTCTGGTTCAACCTCTCTTTCTACAATCCCTTTTGCAGCACTCACTTCATATTCATATTCATTTTGATTATATTTAAATTCTATATCATAAGTCAAAACACCATTTTCCATATCATAATCAATTTCCAATTCTTTAATCTGACTCTTTGAAACGGAAGCATTCTTTAATGCGATATTTAAAGCTTCATCTTTTGTAATATATTGTTTTGTACTAACATTTCCTACCATTTTATTGGCATTTTTTTGTGTATCATCTTTATCTAAAGACTGATAAATTAAAATTAAATCTTGAGCATTAAGTTTCACCAAATCCTCTACTTTATATGTCTTCTTAGCATCATCATTTTCATCTATAATATCTTCAATTAAATTTGCTTTTCCATAAGAAATGCTGTATTTATTCATCAAAGATTCCACATCATCATCAATATCTATATCTTGAGAATAAATAGCACCTTCAATAGAATAACTCTTCAATGTTGTATAAATATATTGACTCAATTCATCTTCTAAGGCCACTCTTGCTTGATCATCATCATTTTCAACAGATAATAATACTGTATTTTGATTTGCATTTAAATATCCATTCTTCACCAGCGATCCAAGGACAGCATTCATTGCGACATTCGCATCTGCCTGTTCTAACTCCATATCTTGTAATACTTTTTTAGCATCATCATTAACTGCGATAGCTTCTATAACTTTATCGTCCTCATCCAAATGTAATTGGATACTAGGATTCACATCTAGTGTCACAAGACTCGTATATTTTTGTGCACTTTGTCCATTTCCACACCCAGTCACCATTGATAACATAATGACTCCTGTTCCTAATAATTTTATCATATTTGTTTTTTTCATAGTTTTCTCATCTCCTTCACTCTATTAATGTATAAACATACTGATTTATCACAACAAAATTAAAAAAATTTTTATAACAAAAAAACATCCTTTTCAGGGATGCTCTTTTTTAAAATATAAAACACGTTATTCTTCTCATAATTTATGATTATCTTCTTCAAATTCTTCCAATATCTTGAGTGAACTGCTTGTTCCTATACGACTTGCTCCAGCTTCTATCATAGCTTGACAAGTTTTCCAATCACGTATTCCTCCAGCAGCTTTGACTTTCACTTCATTACCTACTGTTTCTTTCATTAAACGCACATCTTCTACAGTTGCTCCTGAAGTGCCAAAACCTGTACTTGTTTTGATATAGTCTGGTTTAACCTCTTTAGCAATTTCAGCAATTTTTACAATCTCTTCCTTTGTTAAATAACAATTTTCAAAAATAACCTTACAAATCACCTGATTTTCATGACACAGTTCAACAATGCTTCTCATTTCCTGTTCAATATAATTCCAGTCATGCATTTTTGCTTTACCTATGTTTATCACATAATCTATCTCATCTGCACCATCATCAATAGCCTGCTTTGTTTCAGCCAATTTGATATCTAGTGTTGTTTGTCCTAAAGGAAAAGAAATAGCTGCTCCCACATGAATATTTGTTCCTTGTAATAACTCTTTACATAACTTTACAGGTTCACTATTAATGGCTACCATTGCCGCCCCAATACTTTTTGCTTCATTACATAATTGAATAAAATCATCTCTTGAGGCATAAGCCATTAAAAACGTATGATCAAACATACTAGCGAGTTCTTCTTTTGTCATGTCAAAACCTCCTTATAATATATTATCATATCACTTTTATGATTTTAAATATAGAAAGTTTCTTTGACTAGATTAATATCTTTATATCATATACTGTAAGTATTCTTATTCATATTAAGATTTATTTTCATTTGTAGTATATTATCCTTTTTTTATTATGTACTGATTTATATGAACAATTTCTTCATATCAATAAGCTTAAATATAAAGAAAGCTATTGATAAAAATATCAATAGCTAATCTTCAAAACAATATTAATCTTGAGAATCAGATTTTTTATTTTTCAAAACTACAAATAAACATGCAGCTCCTAATAAAGCTATTACAAATACTCCTATAACTTGTTCATCACCAGTTTTTACTTTATCATGAGATGAAGTTGTCCCATTTACTGTTGGTGTAGTAGTAGAAGGTTTTTCTCCAGTTTGTCCTGAATTTCCTTGATTTGGATTATTTTGACTTGGTTTTTCAGGTGTATCTGTACCTGGATTCATTTCATCACTCTTACCTTTAACTGTAACTGTAAATTGAGCTTCAAATTCACCATAATGTACAGTTAAAGTTTGTTCACCAACTTTTGATGAATCAAATCCTGTTACTTCTACTTTATGAGTAATATCAGCTGTTGCACCTGTATCATATTTTGCTATAACTTTTAATCCTGTTAAATCAAGTGTATCTCCAAGTGCATAAACTGTTTTACTTGGCATTTGTTCAATGGCGATACTTTCAATCTTTCCATTTGATACTTCTTGTAATTTAATTTTTGCATTATCAATAGCTAAATCACCATCTGATTTTGCTAAAGATTTAGCAGTAATCACAACTTGAGAAACACCAGTTTCTTGAATATTCAATGGTATTGATTTTTCTGTTAATGTTTCTGAAGCATCTAAAGAAATTGTTTGTTTAGCAATATGATCACCACTAATGATAAGTGACATAGGTTGAGTTGATTGATATGTGAAATCAAAATTATATAAACCTGCTTTTTGGACATTTAATGGTACAGTAATTGTATTTCCATCTTTAATCTTATTAATCAAACGACCATTACTATAATCATTTCCATTAACCATCTTTAAGTATTCATTAGCAACAATATTTTCATGTTTTGAATCTAAAATACCTAATTCTACTTCTAAAACTTTTTCATCTTCAAAATTATCTGGTAAGATCATCGCATTTCTTACAGAATATTGACTAATGACTTCAAGATTATTGTAAGCTTCCATTAAAGCATTAGATAATTTCATCTTTTCATCATCACTCATAGAATCATCATCTACTGCTGCTTTCGCTTTTATATAAGCTTGATCAAAGGCATCCCAGCTTTCAGCTTTATACCATGATTCACTGATATTTGAAGTTTGTTCTACAGCATCAGCAATTCTCTTATCATTTTCAACAATAAGAACTCTTGCTGTACTTCTCATACCAAGTTGAGCTCCACCTGTTGGTGAGAAAATTTCTACATAGAAATCTTTATTTCCTGTTACATTTAAGTTATCAATAGTTTTTAAAGTAATATATTTTACTTTTTCTCCATCTTTAAATGTAATTGTTTCATTTGTAATATTTTCATAATATTGACCTTGAACAGCTGTTCCTGGAGGAGTTGTAACATTTACAGTAACCTCTCCTTTAGATCCACCATTACGTTTAATCTTAACTTTAACAGAATCACCTTCAGTGACTTGATATGAGTCTGTTTCAATTTCAAATAAACCATTTTCATTTGTACCTAAATAGTAACCATATGCAAAGTTTACAGGTTTTCTATTTGTACCTGTTGTTAATTGAATTGTATGTGTTCCTGCACCTAAAGTTGGAGATTCATACAATATTTGACCTGGTGTTATTTCTCCAGCTGAAGCATTAGCTGAACTTGTATATTTTCCATCAATATAAATATCAAATGAACCATAGTCAGGTCCTTTTGTACCTACTAATGCAAAGTATGTTCCTTCAAATGTATACTTAATATTTGCCCAACCATCAGTTGTTGTATAACTTCCATCTTCTTGTTTTTCCCAACCTGTATTTCCTTGATGGTCATCATCCCAAGAACCTTTATTTAATTCCAATCCTTCATCACCTGGAACAAATTTTGTATATGCTTCTGGTAAAGGTTGAGTCTTTTCAAAACCATCAGCTGTTTTATAAATACCAACTTCACTAATCATTGGTTCAGCATAAGAACCTTTAATATTAATTCTAATAGCTTTTGCTTGAACCGGATCAATTCTTAATAATTTTTTAGCTCCAATAGTATGACCATCTTCAAAATCTTGCCATTGTCCATCGCTAGTTTGATATTCGACATTAAATTCACTAATTCTTTGCCCTTTTTCAATATATTCTTCAATTGATACGACATCAAATTCTTTCACTTCATCAAATTCAATTTCTAAAGTTCCAGTTTTTTCACCTTTTGCTGTTGTCCAATATGTGTCTTCATCACCATCAATAGCTTTTACTGGTGAATAATCTTTTGCATTCTCATAAACAGATGATGCACCTGCTTTTGAATTTTGAGCCAATAAATTTGTTTTAAATGTATTATCAATTGCATTTTTAAATTCATTTAATCTTGAATAAATACTTCCATCTAAATCACCAGTTTGATTTGGTGGGAAGTTTAATAATAATGGTGATCCATTACCAACAGTCTGGAAATAGATATTTCCCAATTGGCTCATTGATTTAGGTAAATCTCCATCATGATAGAACCAACCAGCTGTAATACTGACATCACTTTCTGGTACTGACCAATGATCTCCATCAGGAATACCATAAGTAAAT
>DGYFI06203__coassemble_1071_pt1 | contig 32979 bp, 39 predicted proteins | sample DGYFI06203__metabat2_low_PE_023 | metagenome-assembled genome bin DGYFI06203 | reverse complement strand
TTTTATCGCACATCTATTATACTATTTACAGGCTCACTGTGCAAATAAGGATTTATGTAAAAAAATATTTGATAATTTTGTTATTATTTATAGATTTTAAGCATTGAAAACCCCATCTGCTCTGCGGTGGGGATGAAAATGCTTTTTTTCTAAAAATTGTGTCTAATGACACCATGTCTATATAGAATGGACTGTCAATGATATAATATAGAGAGACTATAACAGGAGGTGCTATCATGGACAAAGCATATAGATACAGGATATATCCAAACAAGTCACAGAAGATTCTGCTTGCCAGGACCTTTGGCTGCGTACGATTTGTATATAACCATTTTCTAAATAAAAAGCAGAAGCTCTATGAAACTGATGGGACGAATCTGTCCTATAACGACATGGCACATGAAGTCGTGGAAATGAAGCGCACTCCTGAGTATGCATGGCTAAGCGAAGTGGATGCAACAGCTCTTCAGTCGTCACTAAGAAATCTAGATAGAGCCTATACCAACTTCTTCAGGAAGAATGCCATGTATCCTCGATTCAAGTCAAGAAGGACGCATTGTTTCTCATATACAAGCAAAAACAACAGCAATTCCATCAAGTTCAATAATGGGTATATTACACTGCCTAAGGTTGGTATTGTCAAATCAAAGAACAAATGCGTCCCACAAGGGAGAATCGTCAATGCCACTGTCATTCAGGAATCATCAGGCAGATATTATGTATCTTTATGCTGCAAAGATGTTGATGTGGAACAGTATCTTAATAGTGACAAGTCAACAGGCATTGACATGGGAATTTCTCACTTCTGTACATTTGACGATGGAGTGAAGATAGACAACCCTAAATATCTTGCCAAGTCTCTAAAAAAACTCGCCAGACTCCAGAAACAGCTTTCTCGAAAGCCAAGAGGAAGCCATAACTGGGATAAGGCACGTATCAGAGTGGCAAGAATGCATGAGCACATCTATAACCAGAGAAACGATTTTCTCCATAAGCTGTCAACTAACATCGTCAAGCAGAACAGTATCATCTGCATAGAGGATTTGGACATCCAGTCCATGCAGAATAATCAATATATTGCAAGAGATGTTGCCGATGTATCATGGAGCAGGTTCATCACCATGCTGGAATACAAGTCTGCATGGCATGGAAGAACTGTTGTCAAGATAGATAGATACTTTGCCAGCTCACAGACATGTCACGAATGTGGGCATAAGAACATTGATGTCAAGAATCTCAATATCAGAAGATGGACATGTCCTGAATGTGGCACTGTTCATGACAGGGATGTGAATGCTGCCATCAACATATTAAGAGAAGGGCAAAGACTTCTTCTCTTGCAGTAGATATATATTGAAATACTAGGGCAGGAACTGTCCGAAGTTACGCCTGTGGAGATGGATATCATGAAGTCTTTGAAGCAGGAAACCTCGTTGCTCTGCGGCGAGGTAGTTCATAGAGATTTCATGTTTTTTAATTGACTTGCAATATCATTTCTCAAATTTCTCAAATAGAAGTATTTACTTTAACAGGAAATAAACGAGAAATTAAAAAATATGGTATAATATTTTTATAAAATATAGAAATAGTTATTTTCATGAAATAATCAATGTATCATAAACATGAGTTTTATAAACAATAAATTGAAAATAGAAGAGGAAAGTGATGCTTTATGAGTCTGATTTTAGAAAAAATAGCACAAGATTATAAATTGAATGATAATGATTTATATTTAGCTCAATATATTATTGATCATAGTGATGAAGTGATTCATCTGTCTACGTATCAACTTGCTAAAAATACATACACCAGTGCAACAGCTGTTGTAAGATTCGTAAAAAAACTTGGTTTTGTAAGTTATAATGATTTTAAAATTCATATTCATTCTTTTTTAAATCAATATTATTTGAAAGATATGGAAATTTTATCTCATGAAAGCTTATTTTCAATTAAGGAGAAGTTGTCTGAAATTGAAGTGGGTATTATGAATCAGACAAAGCATATGCTTTCAGTAGATACTTTAAAAGAAGTCATGTTCCATATTTCGCAAAATCAATATATTGATATTATTGCTAATGATACAAATGCCTGCATTGGTGAATATGCTAGTCATTTATTGTTGAGTACAGGAAAAATAACAACGGTTTACCAAAATAGGGATAAACAGTTATGGCTGAGTTTGAATGTGGATTCTCATCATACAGTCATTATGATAAGTAAAAATGGCAAAAATGAACATCTTTTAAATATTGCTGATATTTTGATCAAAAGAAAAATTCCTTTTATTATCATTACAAGTCATAAAGAAAATCCTCTTTCAAAAAAGCAGGCTATTTTGTTACATGGTATGGTTCATGATGAATTTGAAAGCTTAAAGGATATGGTCTTTTATATTTCTTTAAAGTATATTTTTGATCTGATATACAGTATTATCATTTCAGACAATTTACAACAAGCTAAAGAAGTGGATCAGCTTTATGGGTCGCTATTTGATAAGAAGGTGTAATCAAACAGATTATAAGCAGCTCTGACTGCTTTTTTTGTTACAATGTAACATTTTTAAAAGGATTTGATTATCAATTTTGTAGCAATATTCCATAATCATTTCTGTGTATTGTATAATTATAAAAACAATGTATGATAAATATGTCAACAGTTTTATGAAAAGGAGAAATTATACATGGTTTTAAGAAAGAATTTTTATGGGGTGGGACCTTAGATGCATATCAGTTTAAATATGTTATTGTGGAAACGTCAAAAGGGTTAAGTATTGCTGATGTAATGATGGTTAAAGCATAGAGTGTATCCTGAGAAACTATTATTTAGATTATGTAGAAATTGAGTTTTATTATCGCTGTAAAGAAGTTATTAAGTCAAATGGAGAAGTATTATGAGAAGAAAAGATCGAGAAATAACAGATTTTAATGAAATCATGAATATTATCAATAAGTGTGATGTGTGTCGTTTGGCATTATTTGATGAAGATTATCCTTATATCGTCCCATTGAATTTTGGTGTAGATAAAGAAGATGATCAATTGTATTTGTATTTTCATTGTGCTAATCAAGGAAAAAAATTAGACTTGATTAAACAAAACAATAAGGCTACTTTTGAAATGGATTGTGAACATAATATTATTCTTTATGATGAAAGAATGTCATGTACAATGGGATATGCAAGTGTAATTGGTCATGGAGAAATTGAATTTGTAGAAGATGAGGATAAATTTGAAGCATTAAAAATATTAATGAAACATTATCATAATGAAGAATTTCAATTTAATACAAATCTTATGAAGGCGACAACAGTCTTTAGATTAAAAGTTTTAGATATGGTAGGGAAAAGAAGAAATAATATTCATCCTGAAGAAAAGACAAAAAGACATATCTCGTTAGAATAAAAGTCTTGATATATGAAATCAAAAATAAAAATATCCTCATATTTTTTTGGTCTCTTAACAAAGTTGTAAATCATTATTTATAAATAAAATGACTTTGATAAAAAAACAATCACTCATATAAAGGTGATTGTTTTCTATTTAGTATTTCTTTTTAATGCCTTTTTTAATATCGTTAAACCAAAGATATCTTTTTTCTCATTTTTTTCTTTATTTTGATAGACTTCACTGTAATATGCAAAGTTATCTCTAGGATTATCTAAATGATATTTTTTGCCCAATCTTTAAAATGATTATTAATATAATTATTTAAAGCAACAGGATCATGTTTTTCATGATAAAGTTCAATAAGGTGAAGTGGATCATAGACTGTAATGTTATTTTTTAGAATATAATCAAACATATCAACGACAAGTTTATTATTTAAAATAGAATATGAATATGTATCATTTAATGTCACAATATCTAAATCAATAAAATACTGAAAGAAAACTCCGCCTATTCCATATGCGCCAACACCTGCATGACCTACTGACATAGAACTATACATGGAAATGTTTATTTGTTGTATTTGAGATAAAGGGACAATCACTTCATTATATTTTATATGATCATCATTAAGATAGAGAGTATCATAACCTTTCCATTGATCAAGAGTTTGATTATCAAATGACACTTTCACTCTTCTTCTTTTCATATAATCATTTATTTTTTTGTCTATGTCTTCTAACTTCTTTTTAGAGTTAGAAATAAATTCTTTTTTTGATTCTAGTGCTTCTCTTATAGAGAGTTTGTTGTTGAAAATAAGTTTAATATCATCTATGGATACTTCCATAGAACGTAATAATAAAATTGTTTTTAAAATATTAATATCTTTTTACATGTAATTTCTATAATTATTTTCATTTCTTTTTGGATGAATAAGACCTTCTTTTTCATAATAGATTAATGATTGTTTTGTGATACCTAACATTTCTTCGACTTCATGTGTTGTCATAGTTTTTTCTTCCTTTCCAATTTTACTTTACACTATATGCTAGCAATACTGTCAAGATTTTTTTCTATAAAAATTAATACTCTTTTCATTTGTGTGACAATGAACAAGATATTTAAAAATGTGTTATGATATTTTTATAAATGAAATGGAAGTGATTCTTATGAGTTCTAAAGGATTTGGCTATTGTGGATTGGCTTGTGATTATTGTCAGGATAATCCAAATTGTGTTGGCTGCAAAAAGGGAGGCTGTCCTGAAAAGGAAGCTTGTAAAAACTATCAATGCTGTACATCTAAAAATTATAAGTATTGTTTTGAATGTCCAGATTTTCCGTGTGAAGATAGTATTTTACATAAACTAAGGATAAGAACATTTTGTCAATATATTCAAAGATATGGAGAAGAAGATTTAAAAAAGCATTTGGAAGAAAATTGTAAAAAGGGAATTGTATATCATTATCAAAATAAGCATATAGGAGATTATGATCAATTTGACACAGAAAATGAAATAATAGAATTTATAAAAAATGGTAGAAAATAGCTAACATAATAAAAAATGGGTATATAAAAACCACGTATTCATAAAATGGAACCTTAAAAATAGTATAACAATAAGAGATATTCCATACTTTTAAACGTGGTTATCATTTGAAAATGACTATTACTTTTATGGTCTGTATTGAAATTCAGTAATCCATAAGAATTATTTTATGCTGTCATTGAGATTTAATTTCTTGAATATTTGTATAAAATCATATGCCAAATATTTTTGGGTTCATTCATTTGATTTTTTAGTTATTGGATATATATGGGTTTATTATTATCTATATTTTCATGAAATAGAATTTTTAAAGCAGTGCAAGTGTTTGGAAGTAGATGATAATTGTAAATAAACTCATTGATGTTATAACAAAGTATCCAAAATAACTTTTATGTTTTATAATTCCTTCAATCATTTTAATCAAACCAAAGATAAGAGTAAATGGTGCCCAAATAACACCAAAAGATATAAATCCTTCTAAATATGGGAATAGACTAATTATAACAATGAAGAACAATGGTAGAATCACGATAAAAAAGAGAATAAATTTATATGTCATAAAAGCTTCCTGATCAGTGATTTTATCTTTCATTAAATCAATAATTAATTCATTAGATTCATTCAATAAATCTTTTTTCTCACAATATTCTCCCAACAATAATTCTTGTATTTCTATATCTAAGCATTGGCATAAAGGAATAATCAATGAGCTATCTGGTAAATTGATGCCTCTTTCCCATTTGGATATTGATTTATCTGTAACACCAATTAATTCAGCCAATTCTTTTTGAGTCATGTTTTTTTCTTTTCTACAAGATGCAATAAATTTTCCTACTTTTTTTATATCCATATCTAAAACCTCCTCCTAACTGAATTATAAAACATTTCAAAGTGTAAGTATAGAAACGGAAAGTAGAATGAGTGGAATTTAAGTTCTTATGAGTGAAATAATCAGCTTAATTCTCTCGGTTTAGTGCGATAGTTAATGAAAAAATAAATATATCTAAGTTTTAGATGTTTATTATTATACAAATGTTTCTACAGATGATTGAATCATTGATTATATTCTTTAAAAAACTAAGATTTCATAAATGTCAAAATATAAATATACGTTATGACTGGTTATTTGATATAATTTCAATAGATTCATTATGAAAAAGCTATATTTTTTAGATAAATATTTGACATCAAGGATAGTGTTAAAAAATGTGATGAATTTTCAAAAACAATATATGAAAGGAAAATATTTATGCATTATAAAAAAGTAAAAGGGATTTTATCTTCGTCAAATGGAATGAACTTATATCGAGGATGTACTCATGGCTGTATATATTGTGACTCAAGAAGTCATTGTTATCGTATGGAACATGATTTTGAGGATATTGAAATTAAAGAAAATGCTATTGAATTGCTGGAACAGACTCTAAAAAGAAAACGATCAAAGTGTATGTTGAGTACAGGTTCTATGACAGATCCCTATATTCCTCTTGAAAATGAAATAGGTTATATGCGAAAAGCATTATCATTAGCGTATAAGTATGGTTTTGGTTTTACTTTCATCACAAAATCTAATCGTGTATTAAGAGATTTAGATCTATTAAAAGCGATTAATGATAAAACAAAATGTGTTGTACAAATGACATTAACAACTTATGATGAAGATTTATGTCAAATGATTGAACCAAACGTCAGTACAACTCGTGAAAGAGTGGAAGTCTTAAAGCAACTTCGTGATGCTGGTATTCCAACAGTTGTCTGGCTTTGCCCAATTCTTCCATTTATTAATGATACGAAAGAAAATATTATAAGTATTTTAAATGATTGTATTGAAGCCAAGGTTTATGGTGTTATCTGCTTTGGGATGGGGTTAACACTTCGTGAAGGTAATAGAGAATATTTTTACAATCAGTTAGATCATTTGTTTCCTCATATGAAAGAAAAATATATACGAACTTATGGAAATCAATATCAACTTTATAGTTTAAAGAATCATCAGTTAATGGAGATTTTTCATCAGATGTGTGAGGAACATGGCATTATACATGATAATAAACAGATATTTGAGTATTTAAAGAAATTTGAAGATAAAACGAAAAATGTTCAATTGAGCTTATTTGATATAGACTTATAAAAGATGTAAGAATGAAGAAATATTTATGTTATTTTCTATAAAAAATATTCATGGTAAAATAGGATTTGTAAGTAAAGGAAGTGAAATGATGACTTTTGATTATAAAAAAGAATATAAGGAATTTTATATGCTTAAAAAGAAACCCAATATTATAACAATACCTCCAATGAATTATCTGGCAGTCAAAGGGAAGGGAAATCCTAATGATAAAAATGGAGATTATCAACAAACCATTAGTCTTTTATATAATATAGCTTATACAATTAAAATGAGTTATAAAAGTTCGTATCAGATAGATGGCTTTTTTCAATATGTTGTTCCACCATTGGAAGGTTTCTGGTGGCAGGAAGGAGTCAAAGGAATGGATTATCAAAGAAAAGATGATCTGCAATTTATCTCTTTGATTCGATTACCAGATTTTGTCAAAAAGGAAGATTTTGATTGGGCTATTCATACAGCAACGCAAAAAAAGAAACAAGATTTTTCAAGGGTGGAATTTTTAACCTATGATGAAGGGTTGTGTGTGCAGTGTATGCATATTGGCAGCTATGATAATGAACCTCAAACTGTATCACTGATGCATGAATATATGGAAAGTATGGGTTATGAGCTGGATATTCATGATCATAGATTTCATCATGAAATTTATTTAAGTGATCCTAGAAAAGCAAAGGTTGAAAAATTAAAAACAGTGATTAGACATCCTATCAAGAAAAAGTTATAAAAGATATATAGTGATAGGGATTGATTAGTTTTAGATAAAATAAGAAAAGATGTTTATAAATTTTATCATTGAAAAGTTATATACATGAAAGGAGGTGTATAGATGAGTTCGCTATTTGAAAATACTTGTAATACAAGGTTATTATTTAAAAATGATACACGTTTTATAAGAAGTGATGTACCTATAAAGTTAACTGAAGATGAAATACAATGGCTCATTCATCATAGTGTACGTACTATCTTTGATTTACGCAGTGAAAATGAACGTTTCAAGCAACCAAGTTTATTTGAAAACGATACACGTTTTATTTATCATCATACACCAGTGACGGGTGGCAATCATATTCCACGTACTCCTGAAGAAGTCAGTTTATCATATATTCATATGGTAGATGATAACATGTGGAAAATCATATACATGATGCTTCATGCTTCTACACATGTCCTTTATTTTTGTAATGCCGGTAAGGATCGCACAGGAATTGTGTCAGCCATTTTAATGCTTTATTTTGGAATGGATCATGAAAGTATTGTTGAGGATTATTTGATATCCAAAGATAATTTACAAAAAAGATTAGAAATGTATGTTCAAAATCATCCTCATATAGATATGAATGTGATTACACCACGACGTGAATATATAGAACGATTTTTAGAAGATTTTGAACAGCAATATGATTTACAAATGATTAAAAAAATGGAAAATAATTTTTAATTAAAGAGTCATATTTTTTCGAATCTCCAATATCTTTATGTTATAATAATAGTATGAGTAAAGGAGGAATTTGATATGGCTCAAAATTTAAAATTTACTGTTACAGATCCAGTTGGTTTATATGCAACACCTACAACTGAATTGGTTAATACTGTGAAACAGTTTTATTGCCATGTAACATTAAATTATGGTAATAAAAGTGTCAATTTAAAAAGTATGATGGGAGTTTTATCTTTAGGAATTCCAACGAAAGCACAAGTTGAAATTGTTACTGACGGTGAAGATGAAAAAAAGGCAATTGAAATAATTAAAGATAAAATTAATGAATTAGGAATTTCAACAATTGAATAGTTATATAGGGTATTCAGTGATGAATACCTTTTTTTGTAAGGGGAATCATTCAAAAGATTTGAGAAAAACGAATAGATGTGAGATACTAAACAAAAGGGGGTTTGATTCATGATTCAATATATTAGAAAAAGAGATGGACGTATGGATGTCTTTGATGTCAATAAAATTGCAGGAGCTATTTATAAGGCGTTTCAGGCAACAGAAGCGAAATATGGTCTAGATGCAGCTATTCATTTGGCACATATTGTAGAGCAGAAATTAGAGAATCGTCATACAGAATTGCCAACAGTAGAGCTGGTACAGGATACTGTAGAGGAAACATTAATAGAAAAAGGGTATGTACGTATTGCAAAAGCTTATATTTTGTATCGTGCTGAACGTACACGTTCTAGAGATCGAAAATCACGTTTAATGAAAACATTGGAAGAAATTACTTTTCAGGATGCTAAGGATAGTGATTTAAAACGAGAAAATGCGAATGTGAATGCTGATGCACCAATGGGAACAATGTTAAAATATGGGGCTGAAGCAGCCAAACAGTTTAATGAGATGTTTGTTTTAAATCCTTTACATAGTGCAGCACATCGTTCTGGCGATATACATATTCATGATATGGATTTTTTGACATTGACAACAACCTGCACCCAAATAGATATTATTGATTTGTTTAAAGGTGGTTTTTCAACTGGTCATGGAGTTTTGCGTGAACCTAATAGTATTACGACATATTCTGCTTTAACTTGCATTGCGATTCAATCTAATCAAAATGATCAGCATGGCGGACAGGCTATTGTGAATTTTGATTATGGAATGGCTGAAGGAATTAAAAAATCATATCGTAAGTGGTATTTGAAAGCTATTGAAGAAGCATTAACATTATTAACTGATGTCAATGTTGCAGATGTTATGGCACAGTTGAAATCATTAGATCATCAGCCTTCTTTAAGTTGTCAAAATTATGCTATAGAAGAAAAAGATGTATTGATGCATAATCATATATCTCCACAAATTATTGAGCGTATTCAAAAATTTGCAAGTGAAAGAGCATATCAGGATACTGATAAAGAAACATATCAGGCTATGGAAGCATTAATTCATAATTTAAATACGATGAATTCTCGTGCAGGAGCACAAGTACCATTTAGTTCATTGAATTATGGCATGGACACATCAGTTGAAGGAAGAATGGCTATTCGTAATGTCCTTCTTGCAACGGAGGCTGGCTTGGGTGGTGGAGAAACACCTATTTTTCCAATTCAGATATTTAGAGTTAAGGAAGGTATTAATTATCAAAAAGGTGAACCTAACTACGATTTATTCCAATTAGCATGTCGTGTTTCAGCAAAGCGTTTATTTCCTAATTTTTCGTTTGTTGATGCAACGTTTAATAAACAATATTATAAAGGAACACCAGAAACAGAAATTGCATATATGGGATGTCGTACTAGAGTTATGGGGAATATTTATGATCCAACTCGTGAGATTTCTCCAAGACGTGGGAATTTAAGTTTTACTTCTATTAATTTACCTCGTTTAGCGATTAAATCAAAAGGTGATATTGATGAATTCTTTATTAAGCTGGATCAATTAATAGATTTATGTATAGATCAATTATTAGAAAGATTTGAAATTCAGTGTAAAAGACGTGTGATAAATTATCCATTTTTAATGGGACAGGGTGTTTGGCTTGATTCAGAAAAATTAAAATCAACAGATGAAGTCAGAGAAGTATTAAAACATGGGACTTTAACGATTGGATTTATTGGTTTAGCCGAAACATTAAAATCTTTGATTGGTTATCACCATGGTGAAAGTGAAAAGGCACAAATTTTGGGATTACAAATTGTAGCACATATGCGTCGTCGTGTTGATGAAGCCTGTCAGAAATATCATTTAAACTTTTCTTTAATTGCCACACCTGCAGAAGGATTATCAGGACGTTTTGTAAAACTAGATAGACAATTATATGGAAAGATTGAAGGAGTCACAGATCGAGAATACTATACGAATAGTTTTCATGTTCCTGTTTATTATCCAATCAGTGCTTTTGATAAAATAAGAATTGAAGGACCTTATCATGAACTCACAAATGGAGGACATATTAGTTATATTGAAATGGATGGTGATCCAACAAAGAATTTACCAGCTTTTGAAAAAATTGTAAGAGCTATGCATGATGCCAATATGGGATATGGGGCTATTAATCATCCTGTTGATCGTGATCCTGTTTGTGGATATAATGGCATTATTAATGATGTTTGTCCTCAATGTGGTCGTAAAGAAGCACCTCATGAAGAATTTGAAAGAATTAGACGTATCACAGGTTATCTTGTAGGAACGCTTGATCGTTTCAATGATGCCAAAAGAGCAGAAGAAAAAGAGCGTGTTAAACATGGAATCAACAAAGATTAGACTATATGGTGTTGTTCATGATTCAATTGTAGATGGGCCTGGTTTACGTTATACTCTATTTACACAAGGATGCTTACATCATTGTCCTGGCTGTCATAATCCTGAAAGCTGGGATATAAATGGTGGATATGAAGAAGATATTGAAACAATTGTTGCTGATATTTTAAGTAATCCACTTTTAGATGGTATAACCCTTTCTGGAGGTGAACCATTTTTACAAGTGAAGCCTTTGAAAATATTGGTTTCTCAAATCAAAGCTCAAACTTCTTTACATATTATGATTTATAGTGGATATGTCTATGAAGACATTCTTAAACTTGGACAGGATGCCATTGATTTATTATCATTATGCGATACATTGGTAGATGGACGTTTTGTATTATCACTACGTAGTTTAGAATTGATTTATAAAGGTTCATCTAATCAAAGAATCATAGACATTCATAAAAGCCTCCAACAAGGACGTGTTTATGAACAAAAGGTGAGTGAATATGGAGAATTTATTGATTGAATAAATTCTCTTCTTTTTATAAAAGTTATTTTACTGTATAATAAAAAAGACAAGGAGGACAAGTATGAAGCCATTATTATGTTTTGATGTTGATGGTACATTAAGAGATAATGTCCATCATCAAGTGTCGTTATCAACACAAAAGGCGTTACGTCTATTAAAGAAAAATGGATATCATATGATTATTTCTTCAGGACGAGGAATTGATTCATTAACACGAACAGGACTTATGGATATGTTTGAATGGGATGGATTTGTTTGTAATAATGGTCAGGTTGTTTTAGATGCCTATAAAAAAGAAATTTTTCACGCATCCATGGATCCTCAGGCCGTACAGGAAGTTTTATCTATAGCGAAACAATATAATTATGCTGTGACATTAAAATCTAAGCAACGTATTATTTCTAAGGAGCCTGATGAATATGTTTTGCAGACACAAAGATATTTTCAAAATCAGATTCCTCCAGTAGGAACATATTATGGTCAAGAAGTCGATGCGATGATTGTATATGGACCACTTGGCTATGATTATGCACCTTTTCAAAAAGTATCTGGAGTTCATGTTTTGCCTGGAGAATCTACATATGCTGATATTACAATTGCTGGATTATCAAAAGCAACAGGAATTCAAAAACTGATGCATTTATTAGGACTTCAGGAATATATTGCTTTTGGAGATTCTTTAAACGATGTCGATATGTTTAAACATGCCTCTCAAAGTGTAGCAATGGGGCAAGGAAATGAAAAATTAAAATCTATCGCTACTTTTATTACAAAACCTATTGATGAAGATGGTATATATTATGCATGTCTTCAACTGGGATTGATTCAAGAAGGAGAGTTATAATGACAAAAGAAGAAGCAACAAAAAAAGCGCATCAAATGAGCGCATATTTAGAAAGTGAGCAGGCTGATGAACAAACACATGATTTTGATGATTTATGGCAAAGTCTCTATGATATTTGTCAGCTGGCGACTTATGGAATTGTAGAATTAACGCCAGAAGAAATAAATGAAGCAATAGACTGGCTTAAAGAAACACAATCACTCACAAAATTATATCAGACAACAGAAATTTATTTTTCATAGGAGGGATTGGAAATGAAAGTTGTTGATATGCATTGTGATACAATTTCTGAGATATATTTACAAAGACAATCAAATCAAGATATATCATTAAAACAGAATAACCTGAATATAAGTTTAGAAAAAATGCAACAAGGTGATTACCTTTTACAAAACTTTGCCATGTTTACACCTTTGCATAAAACTGATAATCCTTTTCAATATGCGCATGATCTGATAGACACTTTTTATCATGAAATGAATCAGTATTCAGATATGATAGGCGTCATTAAAAATTATCAGGATATTATCAATAATATGAATCAGCATCGTATGAGTGCTATGTTAACGCTTGAAGAGGGTGCTGTTGTACAAAATGATCTTCACTATTTACAACATTATTATGATTTAGGTGTGCGTATGATTACGCTCACATGGAATTTTTCTAATGGTATAGGTTATCCTAATTTTTCAAGAGATGATGACAATCATGGCTATCATGCCTGTGATACAAAAAATGGTTTAACTGAATTTGGCAAGGCATATGTTCAAGAATGTGAACGTTTAGGAATCATTATTGATGTTTCACATCTTTCAGACGCTGGATTTGAAGATGTTTATCGTTTGACTACTAAACCGTTTGTCGCTTCACATTCCAATGCGAGAAGTGTTTGTCCACATGCGCGTAATTTAACTGATGAGATGATTTTAAAACTCGCAAGTCGTGGTGGAGTCATGGGGATGAATTATGCTGCTGACTTTTTAACAGAAAATGATGAAGAAAAGTGTTTATCAAAAATAGATGATATTGTCAAACACATTTTATATATTAAAAATTTAGCTGGTATTGACTGTATTGGTTTAGGAAGTGATTTTGATGGTATTCCACCATATTTAGAATTAAAAGATGCCTCTTATCTTCCAAAGTTAGAACAGGCATTAAAAGAAGCGGGATTATCATCGTTGGAGATTGAAAAAATATTCTTTAAAAATGTTTTGAGAGTTTATCAAGATATTCTTCAGTAAATAAAAAAGCAGATAGGTGGGAGTCCTCATCTGCTTTTTTGATATCAGTTTGGGAAAGGATATCATGAAGTAGTCAAATTTGAAGGGAAAACAAATTATTTTTGACTACACATATAATCTAACACATTATTTTGTATAAAATTTCATGCAATTGTCAAAAAATATGTGATTGTTTTTGATGTTACATAAATGGGACTATATTTCATAAATCATTTTGTGATATAATCATATAAAGTCGAAATATGGAGGTTAGCTCTTTATGAAAAAGTGTGTTATGTTTTTGATATGTGTGTTTTTGTTGGTAGGTTGTCAAGTTCATTCCTCACAACCTCTATCATCTCAATCTCATGAAAAACCACTTGATAGAAAAGTTTATCAATATCATGATTATCTTTTATATATTTATGAAAACGATGAAAAGCAAAAGGGTTTTACTTTTGAATTTGAACTCAATCAATCTGGAATCGGGGATTTTGCTACTTATCAGGATGATTCTCATCAACAGGCAACATGTATACTATCTCATCAAAAAGACTGCCAATTGACATTTACTTTTGGCAAGGATTATGTTATTGTGAAAACAACTGATGAAGAAAATTATTTGAGTGCTGATTTGTCTGGACATTATGTATTACAGGAGGATTTATCGTGAAGAATTTGTTTTATAGACTGATTATCTTTTTAGATACAGCTCAAGAAAATGATACCAATTATAATATTGCCTGGTTCATGGCTAATAATTTTTATCGTATTGCGAATATGCGTATTAGTGAGTTGGCCGCAGAATGTTTTGTTTCACCAGCAACGATTTCACGTTTTTGTCGTGCTTTAGGCTATGAAAATTTTGCGCATCTTAAACAGGAATGTTATACATTCCATTCACATGATAAAAAATTCAATAATCTTATTAATATTTCACTCGAAACAATGAAGGATTCTCCTTTACAGGCAACGCAACAATATATCCAACAAGTCATTCAATACATTTCTGACTTACCAAAGCTTTTAGATTGGAATGAAGTTGATGCAATCTTAAAATTAATTCATGATAGTGAATCAGTTGCTTTTTTTGGTACACAATTTTCACAAAGTGCAGCTTTACACTTACAAACAGATTTACTGATGTTAGAAAAGTTTACAATGGCATATATGGATTCTTCACGACAGCTAGAATGTGCAAAACAATTAAATCAAAACAGTGTAGCAATTATTATGACTGTTAATGGATATTTCGCAAACAGTAATGCAAAGATTTTACAGTATATAAAAAAATCAGGATGTCAGGTTGTTTTGATGACTTGTCATCCACAGTTGGATTTAAAAATATCAGTTCATCATAAGTTAGTATTAGGTCAATCTAAAAACAGAAAAACAGGTAAACATAGTTTGTTAACTGCAGTAGAACTTATGTCACTGAGATATTATTGTTTATATTATCCTTCACTTCAAGAATTAAAGGGGCATCTTCTTTAATTCTTTTTTTCTTGTGGTAGGATAGAAAATTATATATAATAAACATAATAAAAGAAGGTGAAAACATGAGGGAAATAAAACAGGAAGATATTATACAGGCAGTCAAAACATTATGCATAGAGGCTAATTATCAATTGCCTCAAGATGTTCGAAATGCGATTGATCAGGCAAGTCAAATAGAAGATGGTCAATTGGCTAAACAGACATTATCTATTTTAAAAGAAAATGCAAAAATGGCTCAATCATTGTCAGTTCCTATCTGTCAAGATACAGGAATGGCTTGTTTATTTGTTGAAATAGGACAAGATGTTCATGTGCAGGGATCTTTACAGGATGCTTTACAGGAAGGTGTTCGACAGGGATATCAGGAAGGATATTTAAGAAAAAGTGTTGTTGATGATCCTGTTTTTGATCGAATCAATACAAAAGATAACACACCTGCCTTGATTCACTATGAAATTGTGGAAGGTGACAAATTGAAAATCATTGTTGCTCCAAAAGGTTTTGGTAGTGAAAATATGAGTCAGGTCAAAATGCTCAAACCAAGTGATGGGGTAGAAGGAATTAAAGATTTTGTTTTAAAAGTTGTTGAAGAAGCAGGACCTAATGCTTGTCCTCCTATGGTGATTGGAGTTGGTATTGGAGGTTCTTTTGATTATGTCACATATCTTGCGAAAAAAGCGATGCTCAGAGATATAGGAACACATCATAATGATTTACGATATCAACAATTAGAAGAAGAATTATTAGAAAAAATTAATCAGTTAGGTATTGGACCAGCTGGCTATGGAGGGAAAACAACAGCTTTGTCATTGAATATTGAGACATATCCAACGCATATTGCAGGAATGCCAGTTGCTGTTTCTATCTGCTGTCATGTTGCCAGACATAAGGAGGTTATTTTATGATCAAACATATGACAACACCTTTGACGCAATCACAGGCTCTTGCCTTGCAAGCTGGCGATCAGGTTTTATTATCAGGTGTTATTTATACTGCCAGAGATGCGGCACATAAACGCTTGGTGGCTTTAATAGAAAAGGGAGAAGAATTACCATTTGATGTTAAAGATCAAATTATATATTATGTTGGACCAACTCCAGCAAAACCAGGACATGTTTTTGGCAGTGGGGGACCGACAACATCTGGACGCATGGATGCTTATGCGAAAGCACTTATGCAGCTAGGTTTGCGTGGAATGATTGGCAAAGGCTACCGTCAAGATCATGTCAAACAAGCTATAATGGACTATCAGAGTATTTATTTTGGAGCAATTGGAGGAGCAGGCGCTTATATTGGACAATGTATTCAATCTTGTGAAGTCATTGCTTTTGAGGATTTAGGGCCTGAAGCTATTCGTCGTTTAGTAGTTAAAGATTTACCTTTAACAGTTGTGATTGACTGCTATGGACATGATTTATATGAAATGGGTAGAAGTCAGTATTTAAAGGAGCATAGCCATGACAATTCATGATTATAATGAAGTTGATATTTTATATACTCTGATGTCTTATGTGAATGTTTCTTCACCTCAAGACATGTATTATGCGATTGCTCATACCATTTTAACTCATATAGATCAGATTCCAAGTATCAGTATTAATGATTTGGCAGACCTTTGTTATACCTCTCCAGCAACGATCTCACGTTTTTGTAAAGATATGAATTGTAAAAGCTTTGTGAATTTTAAAAACGAAATTGCTATAGCTTTAGAAATTGCACGCAATGAAATTCATTTATCAACTCAGGATGCTCAAAAAGTTTCGGAAGATTCTGATTATTTAAAAAAGAAAATGTATCATGAAGCAATGGATTCTTTGGCACTTGTTGAAAAATCTATTGATATGAAAGATATTGATCGTATTTGTGAAATGATATACCAGGCTAAAAAAGTACATATGTTGGGTTATCAGTTTAACAAGATTATATCTAATGATTTTCAAATGAAGATGCTAAAACATCGTAAATTTGTTTATGCGTTTGTTGAACGTGGTGATGAAATTCAAAGATTGGATATTATAGATAAAGATAGTCTGGTTATTATTATTACTGTTCGTGCCAGAGAACAGCTGATGAAAGCATTAATAGATAAAATTAAGGAACATCATCCAAAGATTTTATTATTAACAATGAATCAGACATATCAAAATGATGATATAGATTGGATTTATCGTATTGATGGTACTGAAAGTCAATACAGTGAATCTTCATTACAGGGAACAATGAATTTTTTAAGTTTACTGAATTTAATATATGTTCGATATGGATTGTTATATCGAGAATAGGAGAAAGTATGTATAGTTTTTTAAATGATTATAGTGAAGGAGCACATCCTCAAATTTTAGAAGCATTAAATCAGACAAATCTGATTCAGACTGTTGGTTATGGTGAAGATGAATATTGTCATCTGGCGCAGAAGGTCATTAAAGAACGTATTCATAATGAACAGGCTGATGTTCATTTTCTTGTTGGTGGAACACAAACAAATATGTTAATGATTTCATATGCTTTGAAACATTATCAGGCTGTTATTGCCTGTGATGAAGGACATATTCAGGTTCATGAAACGGGTGCTGTTGAAGGAGCAGGACATAAGATTTTAACACGTCCACATGTCCATGGTAAAGTGACATGTCAAATGATTGAAGACATTTGTCAGCAACATACAGACGAACATATGGTTCAACCTCGTATGGTTTATATTTCTCAAACAACAGAATTAGGAACTTATTATACGCGTGATGAATTAAAAGCACTTTATGAAGTCACAAGAAAATATGATTTATATCTATTCTTAGATGGAGCAAGACTTGGAAGTGCTTTGGTTTTACCAGATGCTCCAACGCTTGAAGAAATTGCACAATATGTTGATGCCTTTTATATCGGTGGAACAAAAATGGGTGCTTTGTTTGGGGAAGCTCTCGTTATTATTCATGATGATTTAAAACCTCAATTTCGTTATCATATGAAAAATAAAGGGGCTATGTTAGCAAAAGGACGATTGTTGGGCATTCAATTTTATGAATTGTTTAAAGATCATTTATATGAAGATATTGGTCTTCATGAAAATCGAATGGCTGATATGATACGTCAGGCATTGATTAAAAAAGGAATTCCACTTTATGAGCCTTCTACCACTAATCAGATTTTTGTGGATTTACCACAAAATGCTTTAGAGGCTATTGAAAAAGAGTTTATGGTGACGCATATGGGAGCTATTCCTGGTGGTGAGCGCGTACGTATTGTCACTTCATGGGCAACTTCTCAAGAAGCTGCATTATCGTTTGTTTCGCTTATTGAAAATCTTTAATGGAAGATAGACGATTGCACTGTACAAGACATGAGACTTGTATTATAATAAGCTCTAGGGAATACCCTAATATACATAGAAATGGAGATTATAGTATGAATAAAAATGAATTATTAGAAAAAGTTTCTTTAGCGTCAGGTTTAACAAAAAAAGAATCTGAAGCTGCAATTAATGCTTTTTTAGAAACTTTAACTGATGTATTAAAAGCAGGAGATAAGATTTCTTTAAAAGGTTTTGGAACTTTTGAAGTTCGTACAAGAGAAGCTAGAATGGGACGTAATCCAAGAACTGGTGAAACAATGGAAATCGCTGCTAGTAAAGTTCCTGCATTTAAAGCAAGTTCAGCTTTAAAGAATGTTGTTAATGGTAAATAATGAGATAAAAAAGCTGTGATGACAGCTTTTTTTTATTTTAAGAAATGATTCAACATAATAATAAAAAACCTATAAAGATTTGATTAATCTTTATAGGTATTATTTTATTTAATAATGATTCCTTCGCAAGGTGCACCAGCAGCATTTGATTCATCAGTATCGATATGCATTGCTAAAGCATAGCTATCGCTGACACGGCAGACAACATCACCAAAAACAAGTGAACGGTCAGCTGATTTCACTTCAACACTGACAACATCTTTATCTTGTACTCCAAATTCTTGGGCATCAGCAGGTGTCATATGAATGTGACGTTTTGCAGCAATAACACCACAAGAAATTTCAACTTCACCAGCAGGACCAACCAATTTGCATCCAGCAGTTCCTTCGATATCTCCAGATTCTCTAATTAATGCTTTGATTCCTAATGATCTAGCATCTGTTAAAGAGACTTCAACTTGAGTTTGAGCACGTGTAGGTCCTAAAATAGACATTTTTGTTTCGCCTTTTGGACCAATAACAGTGACTTTTTCCTGACAGGCAAATTGTCCAGGTTGTGATAAATCTTTTTTGTTTGTTAAAACATATCCTTTACCAAATAAAGTTTCTAAATCTGCTTGTGATAAATGTACATGTCTAGCAGAAGTTTCGACTAAAATTGTTTTTCCCATAAAATATCCTCCTATAACATACTTATCTTACAACTTTTTTGTGTGTTTGCAAAGGAATTTGTTTCTTTTTGATAAAAAATATGAAGTTCACAAAATGAAGATATAGATTTTCAGGAAATGAAAAAGGTAACGTTTTACTTTTGATGGAAAACTGATATAATAAAAAAGAAATGTAGGTGATAAAGATTGAATCTTAGTGTTGTGATAAATTTTATAAGATCAGCGATAGATTTGATTGCAGTATGGTTTATTTTATATTACTTAATTTCAATGTTTAAGACAAATATGAAAACCATGCAATTATTTAAAGGTGTTCTTTTTATTTTGATTGTCAAAGTATTAACAAGTTTGCTTGGATTAACGACACTTAATTATCTTGTTGATAGTATTATTAATTGGGGTGTATTAGCCATTATTATTATTTTTCAGCCAGAAATTAGAACTCTGCTGGAAAAGATGGGACAAACCAAATTAGAAGTTAAAAAAGAAATAAGTAATGATGAAAAGGAAAGACTGATGGATGAATTGGTAGATGCGATTTCGACTCTTGCAAAAGAGCAGACAGGAGCATTAATTACTTTTGAAAGAGGTCAATCCATGATTGATTATATCAATACAGGAACAAAGATCAATGCCGATATACGTAGTGAACTTTTTTTGACTATTTTCTGGGAAGGGACACCGCTTCATGATGGGGCAACAATTATTCAGGGGGATCGTGTAGCCTGTGCGGCAGCATTTTATCCACCAACAAATAAGGAACTCAGTCCTAAATATGGAGCACGTCATAGAGCAGCGATTGGAATTAGTGAAATTACAGATTCATTAACTGTTGTTGTCAGTGAAGAAACAGGAACCATTTCTTTTGCAACGAATGGTGAATTAAGAAAGATTCCTATTAAGGAATTAAGGGCATCATTAGTGAATGAATTGCAATGGTTTAAATCTAGTGATGAAGGAGGTCAAGCTCATGAGTCCTAGAAATCAAAAAAATAACAGACCTTTAAAAGATACAACAACTGACTTTTTCTTGAAAATTATTGAAAAAGAAAAAGACCAGACAAGTAAAGATACATCTAGTAAAGAAAGTGTCAATGAAAAAAAAGCGAAAGCTATTGATACGGGAGCACGCTTTTATAACTATATGAATCAGCTTTTAGATAAAATATTATCAAGTAAGGTCTCAATTACAATTTTATCTTTTGTCATGGCTGCAGTTTTATTTTATAGTGTATCAGGAAAAGATATTCTCACAAGTCCAACTTCAGGAGCAACATTAGAAAATGTTCCTGTTTATGTAGAAAATCTTAATGATTCTTTGGAAGCATCAGGCATACCTGAAAGTGTATCAGTTGTTTTGGTTGGACCATCGCTAGATATATATAAAACGAATTTTTCTAAAGATTATCAGGTTTATCTAGATTTGCAGGATTTAGATGAAGGAGATTATGTTTTGAATTTAAGGACACGTAATTTTCCTGAATCGTTACAGGTTGTATCCATTCCTAGTTCAATTAAGGTGACGCTTGCTAAAAAAGTAACGCGTACATTTGATTTAGGATATCGTTTTATTAATGAAGATCAACTGGATAGTAAATATTCGGTCAGTGTGAATCAAATGGATTTGGATACTGTAGAGTTACGAGCAAGTGAAGAAACTTTATCTAGAGTCGAAACGGTTGAGGCTTGCATTGATGTATCTGATAAGACTGAAGATTTTGAACAAAATGCAAGAATTAGAGCTTATGACAGTAATGGTGAAGAATTAAATGTAGAAATGAGTCCTGAGTCTGTCCATGTTACATGTCAGGTATCATCTTATAGTAAGACAGTTCCTATTCATGTTAATCTTGTAGGGAACCTGCCAACGGGATATCAGGTATCTCAGTATACACTGTCACAAAGTGAAGTTACAATTTTTGGATTAGAAGAACAATTAAATGAAATTCAACAAGTTGAAGTTGATGTTGATATCACAGATTTAAAATCAAGTACAACAATGACGAATCTTGCATTGAAAAAGATAGCAGGTATTAATAAATTTTCACAGGATGCAATTGATGTCAGTGTGGAAATTGAAAAAGTCATTACAAAAAAATTCGATAACATTCCTATTAAGGTGTTGAATAATTCGCGTGATTATAAGGTTTCGTTTGCTGGCCAAGGACAGAATGCTTCAGTATCAGTGACGGGAACCGAGGATAAAATCAATACTTTAAAAGTTGACAATATTCAAGCAACAATTGATATTGATGGTTTGGATGTTGGAACACATCAGGTGAATGTTAAAATAGCTGGTGATGATGAAACATTAACAATGAAATTATTATCATCATCTAAAGTTACAATTAATATAGAAAGGAATTAGAAAAATGGGAAAGTATTTTGGAACAGATGGATTTAGAGGAGAAGCAAATATAGATTTGACAGTAGAACATGCCTATCAGGTAGGAAGATATTTAGGATGGTATTTTTCACGTTCTCATCGAGCAAGAATTGTGATTGGAAAGGATACAAGAAGAAGTTCTTATATGTTTGAATATGCTCTTGTAGCTGGATTAACTGCAAGTGGAGCTGATGCATATTTATTACATGTGACAACAACACCTTCTGTTTCTTATGTAGTAAGAAGCGAAGAGTTTGATTGTGGAATCATGATTTCTGCTTCACACAATCCTTATTATGATAATGGTATTAAAATTATCAATGGAAAAGGACATAAATTAGAAGCAACAATAGAAAACCTCATCGAGCAATATATTGATGGTTTAGCAGATCCTATTCCATTTGCTACAAAAGATAAGATTGGACGTACAATTGATTATTCAATGGGAAGAAATCGTTACATTGGATATTTAATGAGTATTCCAACACGTGCTTTTAAAGATATCAAAGTTGGTCTTGATTGTGCCAATGGTTCATCAAGCGCCATAGCAAAAAGTGTTTTTGATGCTTTAGGTGCTCAAACACATGTGATTAATAATCAGCCTGATGGGTTGAATATCAATACAAATTGTGGTTCTACACATATTGAAGTTTTACAGAAATATGTGGTTGAAAATGGTTTGGATGTTGGTTTTGCCTATGATGGTGATGCGGATCGCTGTATTGCAGTAGATGAATTTGGACGTGTAGTCAATGGTGATTTGATATTATATGTTTGTGGTTTAGAAATGAAACAAAAAGGTGAACTTTTAAATAACACCATTGTTACAACAGTGATGAGTAATTTTGGATTATATAAATCATTGGATAAGGCTGGTATTCAATATGAAAAAACAGCTGTGGGTGATAAATATGTTTATGAAAATATGATGAAAAATGGACATTGTATTGGTGGAGAACAGTCTGGTCATATTATTTTCTCTAAACATGCAACAACAGGTGATGGTATTTTAACATCATTGAAAATCATGGAAACAATGGTTGAAAATAAGAAAACATTAGCTCAATTAACTGAACAGGTTGAAATTTATCCTCAATTATTAATTAATGTAAGAGTGAGTGATAAGGCTTTAGCTCAAAATGATCCTGATGTTCAAAAAGCAGTCAAAGAAGTTGAAGAAGCATTAGGTGATGAAGGAAGAATTTTAGTACGTGAAAGTGGAACTGAGCCAGTTGTAAGAGTCATGGTAGAAGCACAAAGTGATGAAATCTGTCATGAATATGTCTTGAAAGTTGTTAATACAATCAAAGCAAAAGGGTATGCTGTAGAAAAATAATATAATTTCACATATTATCACAAAATATTGCCATTTTATATGGCAATATTTTGTATATAATGAATGAAAGAGGTGAGGAATGTGAAATACCGTATTAATATCATAGATGATGAAAAAAATTTAAATGATCTTGTCAGAACTTATTTAGAAAAAGAAGGATATATTGTTTATTCTTTTTATACATATGAAGAAGCTTTTTTGCATAAAGATGATGATGTCCATTTATGGATTGTAGATATTATGTTAGATAAAAATAGTGGTTTTGATTTACTGAATGAAATCAAAGCTTGTAAGCCTGATATGCCTATTGTTTTTATGAGTGCCAGAGATCAGGAATTTGATCGTATTATTGGATTGGAAAAAGGCTGCGATGAATATATTACCAAGCCTTTTAATATTAAAGAATTGATTTTAAGAATACATAATGTCTTAAAACGTGTTTATAAGGATGATCCAGCCTTGATTAATATTGATGGATATGCCATTGATGAAGAAAAAAGAAAGGTTTTATTTCAAAATACTGAAATTGAATTAACGACAAAAGAATATGAGTTATTACTTTATTTTATTAAAAATAAAGGATTGGCTATTTCACGTGATCAGGTTTTATCTAAAGTTTGGGATGAAAACTATTTTGGTAGTGACCGAGTTGTAGATGATACATTGCGTCGTTTAAGAAAAAAGATGCCTGATTTAAATATTAAGACGATTTATGGATTTGGATATAGATTAGATTAATATGGAAAAAATAAAATCAAAATTATCTTTTTTTAAAAAATTATCGTTGGTTCAACAGTTGATTGTTGTATTATGTTTTGTTGGATTATTATTGGTTGCTGTATTAATGCCTATTGTTGATTATAATGTGACTTCAATTGTTGATAAGCAGATGTATGAACGTTTAACAATTTCTCAGTATTCTATCATATATAATAATATTATGCCCTATAAACAGGAAAAAGAGGTCTATCATATTATTTATGATACGTCCAATAATTCTTTTGTTCAATCAAATATAGGGAGTGTTCAGGTTGTTTATGATTTATACTCTTATCTCTTTAAAGATGATTTAGCTAAAATTGTCAATACAGATCAGGAAGTTTTAAAGAATAAAGGGGAGTATGATGAAAGAACATACTATTATATGATTACGAAAATCAATAATACTTCAAAATATTTGATTTCACTTGTGGATAGTGAATACTCTGTTTCCTTGATTACTTCATTACGTAATCAGATTATTTATATACAATATGGTTTCTTTATTATTTTTGCATTAGTGATGATTCTATGGGTTTTAACATTAATCAATCCTTTGAAAAAGATAAAAAATTATATTGATAATATTAAAGATAGAAAAGATAGTGATTTGATTATGAATCGTGAAGATGAGATTGGAATTGTTTCTAAGGCTTTGGTCGAAATGAAAGAAGATCTAGATAAACAGGAAAGTATTAAAGAAGAAATGATTCACAATATTTCTCATGATTTAAAAACACCTATCGCTCTTATTCAAACTTATGCACAAAGTATTAAAGATGATGTCTATCCTTATGGAGATAAAGATAGTTCTATTGATATTATTTTGGAAAATGCTGATCGTTTAGAACATAAAGTCAAATCATTTTTATATTTAAATCGTTTGGATTATTTGCAGGGTGAAGATAATGAAATAGGATCTTTTGCTATTCAAGATTTAATTGAAAAAATTGTTTTGCAGATGGATTTCATGAAGCCAGATTTACATTTAGAAACAGAATTAGAAGATGTTCAATTTGATGGTGATGAGGAACATTGGCGAGTGGCTATAGAAAATATTATTGAAAATGCTTCACGCTATGCAAAATCTGTTATTAAAATTACGCTTAAGGAAGATTATCTGGAAATATATAATGATGGTGAAAATATTGATGAAGCCACTTTACCATATTTGTTCGATCCATATGTTAAAGGAGTGAAAGGACAATTTGGTTTAGGACTTTCTATTGTTAGTAAAATTTCTTCTATGTTCCAGTATTCTGTGACTGCAAAGAATCATGATGTTGGTGTAAGTTTTATCTTTCAAAAGAAAAAATAAAGCATATCAGTTATGACTGACATGCTTTTTTTGTTTATTGTTTGTTTTTTGGATCTTTAACTATTTCAGCAATAGATGTTACAGCACCAGCCATACCTTGTAAATCAGTTGGAATAATGATTTTTGTTGATTCTCCTTTAGCAAGGTTTTCTAATGCTTTAAATCCTTCTAATGTAATATAAGCTTGTTGAGGTTGAGAACTATTGATATATTCGATACCTTTAGCTTGAGCTTCATAAACAAGTCTTAATGCTTCAGCTTCACCTTCAGCACGAGCAATCTGTGCTTCTTTTTCTGCAGTGGCTTCAAGAATCATAGATTCTTTTTTACCTTCAGCAGTTAAAATAGCAGCAGTTTTTTTACCTTCAGCCTGTAAGATGGCTTCACGTCTTTCACGTTCTGCACGCATTTGTTTTTCCATAGCTTCTTGAATATCACGTGGAGGAATAATGTTTTTAACTTCAACACGATGAATTTTAATTCCCCAAGGATCTGTAGCTTCATCAAGAATAGAACGCATTCTTGAGTTGATAATATCTCTAGATGTTAATGTTTCGTCAAGTTCAAGATCACCAATAATATTACGAAGTGTTGTGGCAGTTAAGGTTTCAATAGCATTCAATGGTCTGACAACACCATAAGTAAATAATTTTGGATCTGTGATTTGAAAATAAACAACAGTGTCAATTTGCATTGTGACATTATCTTTTGTAATCACAGGTTGAGGAGCAAAATCTAATACTTGTTCTTTTAAAGAAACTTTATTTGCAATTCTATCAAGCAAAGGAATCATAATATGCAACCCAACTGTACATGTACGATTATAAGCTCCGATTCTTTCTACAACATATGCATAAGATTGAGGAATAATACGAATTGTTTTTGCGATAATGACAACAACTAATACAACTAATAAAATAATCCATAAATATCTAAAGATTCCATCTAACATGAAGTATCATCTCCTTTGTTTATTTTTTTTACGACAACATGTGAACCTTCAATTGAAATAACTTCAGCATAATCGCCAATTTGAATTGTTTCATTATTAAGGCTTGTTGCTGACCATAAGTTTCCCATGACTTTGACTTCACCTTTTTGATCAGCAGTAATTGTTTCAGTGACTAAACAATGTTTTCCAATCATACGATCAAGGTTTGTTTTGACAGTATTTCCACGTAAGTATTTTTTAGCCAGTGGTCTTGAGGCAACAATACAGACAATGGAAACAATCGCAAAAATAACAATTTGCAAAACTTCTCCAACACCAAAGAAATGACAGATTAATGCAGCAATGGCTCCAATCCCAAACCAGATACTGACCAAGTCAATTGTAATGGCTTCGACAATGACCGCAATGACAAGAATAATAGTCCATACAAGAGTAATTGACATAATCATTTCCCCTTTCTCTTATAGTTGAACAATCATAATAGAATGAACAATATCATATGTAGCCTTGTACTTATAACATTGCTGTTTTGAAAAATCTAGATCAAATTCCACACTGAGGTCTAATACAAATGATTTGTTAGAAATTCTTCCATAGCTTTTTCCTAGTGAAATACGATGTAATTGACTCTTTGGGTAAATATTTTCATCTATTTCCTGTTTGGTAACAGGTTTGATTCCAATTTGTCTAGCGGTTCTATCTATCCCTAAAAGAACATAATTCACGTCTTCAAAATGAACACAGGCTGCTTTGTTTAAAGTTAAATTTGTTTCATAAATAGTAACAGTCATTGTGGCTATATCATTTGTTGACCATTCAAAGTTCATTTATATCCTCCTCCTTAAATATATTATATTATTAAAATTATTTTTTTTCAACAAAATTAAAAAAAGATTTTAAATGTGTGAGTATACAATTTGGATAAGATAGTTTATAATACATGTAAAGGGAGAAAAGAATGAAAAAGAAAATATTATTTATATTATCAATGATGTTATTAATGGGGTGTCAATCAAGTCAACAACCCATCAATAAAATAACATTAACTCAACCAGCGACATTGCTCTATTTTTATATTGAAACATGTTCAGAATGTCAATCTTTCCAGGATGATGCTATTCCATATTTACATGAAACATTTGGAGATACATTAACGATTCAACAATATGATCTTGATGATGAAGCGACACAGGCTGTTTATGAAGATGTCATTACACAGCTTGATCAGTTTGACCAATCGCTTTATGGTATGGGGCCAATGTATGCCTTAGATGGTTATTTTGCGAAAGTTGGCTATACTTCTGGTGATGAAGAATATTTAGTCAAAGATATTGATAACGCTATAAATGATAAAGCGTTAAGTGATGAATTAAGTGGACTACGTTTTCTTTATCAACAAGAATAATTGAAAAAGCTATTTCTTGTTTTATTGCTTTTTTTGAGTGGTTGTCAAAATCGACCACAATATTATTTATATGTTTATTATGCGAAAACATGTCCACGTTGTCGTTCGTTTATTCAAGTTGTCATTCCTGAACTGGAAGAAGAATATGGTAGCCATATGGATATTATCCAGCTGGATATTGATGAGGAATCATCAATCGAATCTTATGCGAAGACATGTCATTTATTAAAAGATTATGTTGTGAATGATAACTCAGGTAGTGTGCCTTTTATTGTATTAGATGGTTATTTTGCATGGGTAGGTTATCAGATGGGCGAAGATCAGGAATTTTTAGAAATGGTTCGTCAGGCTATTGCTGGAGAAGAATTATCAGTTGATAATCATGAAATATATTTTTTTAAAGAAGGTCAGACATTTCACGAAGGAGGATGATAAAAATGTCAACACCACATAACCAAGCACAAAAAGGAGAAATTGCGAAAACTGTTTTAATGCCAGGAGATCCGTTGCGTGCTAAATTTTTAGCAGAACATTATTTAGAAGATGTACATCAATTTAATACTGTAAGAAATATGTTTGGATATACCGGATTTTATCATGGTAAAAAAGTTTCTATTATGGGTTCTGGAATGGGACAACCATCTATAGGAATATATGCACATGAATTGTTTACGCAATATGATGTAGAAGCTATTATTCGTATTGGATCTTGCGGTTCTTTACAAAAAGATGTTCATTTAAGAGATATTATTATTGTACAAGGGTCTTGTACAGATAGTAATTTTGCTCATCAGTTTGAATTGCCAGGTACTTATTCTGCGATTAGTTCATATGATTTATTAGAAAAAGCTGTAGAACAGGCCAAATTGAAAGGTGCCAGCTATCATGTTGGAAATGTCATTGCATCTGATATTTTTTATCATGCTGATCAGGATTCAGGGAAAAAATGGGCATCTATGGGCTGCTTAGGTGTCGAAATGGAATCCTATGCTTTATTTGCAACAGCGGCTTATCTTGGTAAAAAAGCATTGACATTACTTACTGTTTCTGACTCTTTAGTGACTCAGGAAGAAACAACTGCTCAAGAAAGAGAACAGACATTTACGACAATGATGGAAATAGCTTTGGAGATTGCTTAATGTTAAAGAAAGTTGCTTTATATGATTTTGATAATACAATTGCTTCAGGAGATACAATCGTTCGTTTATTGAAATATGATTTAAAGAAGCATCCTGTACATTTTTTCTATTTTTTTAAGGTCGCATTTTATTACTTTTTATATTTATTACATATCAGTAGTTTTGAAAAAGCCAAATCTGCTTTATTATTTCCACTTGATCATATGGATAATTCACAATTAAAAACATTTTATGAAAATGAAGTGGTTCCAAGCTATTATCCACATATGATCAAACAAATGGAAAAAGAGCATCAACAAGGCTATATTGTGATTATCTGTACAGCTTCTTGTGAAGTTTATATGAAATATCATCAGTTACCTGCTGATTATTTAATAGGAACTCGAACACTCACAAAAAATGGTCAACCAACAAGCACAGTTATTGGTAAAAATTGTAAAGGTGAAGGAAAAGTACCACGTATTCTTGAATGTTTAAAATCACAGAATATTGAAATTGATTTTGAAAACTCTATTGGTTATTCTGATTCTACTTCAGATTTACCTATGTTGGCTCTTGTCAAAAATAGAAAAAGAATTGCTTTAAAGACTGGTAAAATAAGTGATTTTTAAAAAAATCATCATATAAAAAAGACAGAACGTCTAGAAGTTATACTTCAAACGTTTTGTCTTTTCTTTATCGATCTAAATCAGTAAATAACAACATAATATTAATAATACCAGCAATTCCTACAATCATATAGATAATGGCACTTAAAAGCGCATCGCCAAAAACAGCTTCTACAAGATTAAAATTAAAGAGGCCAATGAGTCCCCAGTTGATTGCACCAATAATGGTAAAAACTAAAGCAATTTTCTGTATCATATTCATTTTTTCTATCCTCCTAATGATATTATAACCAAACCTCATATCTTTATTCATAAAAATATTGACAAATCATAAGATGTGATGAGGAGGAATAATCATGAATAAAAAAATCATTGCTATTGCAGTGAGTGTGATTGTTGTGATTGTTATAGGTGTAAGCTGGTTTTTTTTGAAATCTACATCACTTAATGATTTGATTGAAGAAGCAAATCAATGTCAAAGTTATCAACTTGTAGGAAATATGGAGATGTTAGAGAATGATGAATTAAAATCTTATCAGGTCACATCAACTTATGCACGTATTGATAAAAAAGATTATTATAAAGTTGAGCTTTACGATAAATCATTAAATCAATCACAAGTGATTGTTAGAAATGATGAAGGTGTGTTTGTCTTAACGCCATCACTGAATCAGGCTTTTCAATTTCAAAGCGAATGGCCTCATAATTCACCTAAACCATACATCTATCAATCACTTGTATCATTTTTAAAAGATAATAAATCTGAAAAAGTAAAAGATGGATATCTGGTTCAAGGTGAAATGACTTATGAAAATGATGAACGTGTTAAAAGTCAGGAAGTGAAGTTTGATAAAACTTTAAAACCAGTATATATTAGTGTGTTTGATCAGGATGGAACAGAAGTTATTAAAGTTGAAGTCACATCTTTTGAAATGAATCAGGATATGAAAAAAGATAGTTTTTTACAAAACAATATCATTAAAGAAACAAAAACAGAATACACAGATAGTGTGGCAGCATCATTACCACTTTATCCAGTATCTTTAATGGGATCAACACTAGAAAATGAAAAAGTATCTACAATTGATGATGAAATTAATCATATTTTAAAATTTACTGGTGAAAAATCATTTACTATCGTTGAAAAAACATCAAAAGAAAATGATGATTTACAAATTGAAAGTATTGATGGCAAAATGATAGATATGATTGATGGAGTAGCTTTTGAAAATGATCAGCAAATGACATATATTTCATCAGGGGTTGTTTGTTCCCTTTATTCTAATGATTTAACATCACAAGAAAAACTCGCTGTTTTATCAAGTATGCAATCATCACAAGTGAAATAGGGGAAAACCCTATTTTTTCTTGAAAAAAAGAGTATGATGGATTATACTAAAACAATGAAAAGGGGTGAAAATGTGATACATTATCGTGATACCTATGCCTGCATTCGTCTAGATTATTTACAGGATAATGTTGAAACATTATATCAAAAAGTACGTAAACCGCTTATGGCCATCATTAAGGCTAACGCTTATGGACACGGTTATCAGCAGGTTGCCAATATTTTAAAGGATAATCCACATATTTCAATGTTTGGTGTTGCAACACTGAAAGAAGCTATTGATTTAAGAAAGATTGGAATTCAACAGGATATACTTGTTTTAGGAGCTATTCCTATTGAAGATTTGGATTTGGTTATTCATTATGATATTACTTTATCGCTATTTTCAAAGGAATATATGGCTGAAATTCAAAAACTTTATCATCATCATAAACCTGTGAAAGTTCATATTAAAATAGATACTGGAATGAATCGTATTGGTTTGAAATCAAAAGCAGAATTTGAGGATATTTTGGCTTGTTGTCAAAATTCTATGTTTCAGGTTGATGGTGTTTTTACGCATTTTGCAACTGCTGATGATGAGATGCAAAATGATGCTTATGAACAGCAAATTCAGATGTTTTATGATATCATTGGTCAACATTCTTTTCGATATATCCATTGCCAAAATTCAGCTGCTATGATGTATCATCAAGATGACCGCTCTAATTTGGCACGTATTGGTATAGCTATGTATGGCGTTGATCCATCTGGTGAAGAATGTCAAGCACTCAAACAAGTGATGTCTTTATATACACGTGTTTCAATGATAAAACAGGTTAAGAAGGGTGAACGCATTGGCTATGGACTCACATATACAGCTTTAGAAGATGAGTATATAGCCACATTACCTATTGGATATGCCGATGGATTGATTCGTGCGAATCAGGGTAGAGAAGTTTATATAGAGGGACATTATTATCCAATTGTTGGTAGAGTTTGTATGGATCAAATGATGGTTAAGGTCGATCAGAATGTTCATTTACATGATCGTGTGGAAATTTTTGGTGAACATATAACACTGGCTCGTATGGCTAAGGAATTGTCAACAATCCCATATGAAATTGTGTGTTTAGTGAGTGAACGTGTTGAAAGAATTTATAAAAAATAAAAATTCCATTGAAAAATATGATGGAGTTAAGAATTTGATGATTTTTGAGGAGTATATAAATATGCTTCTCTTTTTTCTATATATGAGATAAGAGACAAAATATTTTTGTATGAAAAATAAAAGGTAAAAAGTCATATCTCAAGTTTGTCATTGTCATGGTCAATGAGAATATAATAATAAAAACCAGAAGAGAATATCACTTCTGGTTAAAATAGTGTCAACTTCATTTTATAATATTGTTTATTTTTTATTCGAAATTTTCTTTAACGAAATCATATAAAGAATAATATTGATTGTATCCTTCTTTTTTGGCAGTCATCTTTCCATCTTTAATAATAAGAGTTGCTGGATAAGTTACATTTGTATCAAATGTTTTTTCTACATAACTGTCAATATTATCAACTTCAGATGTATCTAGATAATAAAAAGGTGTAGAACGATTTTTGGTTGTATATGTCGTCATGATGTCTTGATAACTGACCATTGTGGAATCAGTTGAATCTCCTAATACAACGACAAAATCTTCTTTATCTTCTATCATTTGAGTTAATCGACTTTCTGATACTGTCTTATAATCTTTAAATGTTGCCTGACGATATATAAAGAGTCCTAAGAATATCAAAAGCACTAATCCAAAGACACTAATTTCTTTTGCAAACTTCTTTATAAAATTCATGTTTGATGCCTCCTAATGTTCATATTCTAACAAATTTCAGGACATATGACAATAAGAAGATTGTGTGAATGTTTGGGCTTGTTTCAAAGTCCTGTTTCTTTTATAATAAAAAAGACAAACTATTAAATGTCAATAATTAATTTAAAAAATTGATTTTAATAGTGTTTGTCCTGATTGAGAGGAGCAATCCGATGTTCTTTGATGTATT
>DGYFI06203__coassemble_1013_pt1 | contig 39143 bp, 47 predicted proteins | sample DGYFI06203__metabat2_low_PE_023 | metagenome-assembled genome bin DGYFI06203 | reverse complement strand
CGGATATGAGGATAGCCTATAACTATGGAGCGTAACCATAGATGGTAAAGGTAATTGGGATGGTTCCAGATAGATTTACAAATAGAGGAGGAGCAGCAAATGAAATTAATGGAAAAGATTTTAAGTCAGGAGAACTTGAAGATAGCTATCAAAAAGGTCAAGAAGAACAAAGTGTTGAATGCCAAATTAAATAAAAAGAAAAATAAAGAAAATAGTCAAAATAAAAGAAAAAGTCTTATCAAAGTGAATGAATAAGAAATAATCACTTTAAATGATAAGACTATTTTAGTATGATAATAGTTGGAAAGAATGAAAAAGTAATCAAGGAATATATTCAAAATCAATTGCAGGAAGATAAGCTATATGATCAAATGAGTATGAGAGAATTCATAGACCCGTTCACGGGTGAGCCAGTAAAAGGAGGCAAAAAATAAAAGCCCTTAAAGGGCTAGCCAGAAAAGGCGTTGCGGCTGTCAGGCTTCAGAGTGTGAAACACAGCGCAACAGAATGCCCTTCTAGGGCGCGTACATACCACGTCTTTTAGGCGTGGTTATGATTTTAAATTTTGAACTCCTTTTTCTAACATTTCCATTTGTAAAAGGGTTTGTTCATGTGTAATAATTTGCGGTTTTCCATTGACTATACAATCATAGATACCATCATAAACTCTCGCATAATCACCATCAACACTAGGAACTTTTTCTTCGTGATATTGACCTTGATCATCTACATATGTTAATACACCATAATGTGCAGGAGTATCCTTTCCAAAATCTTCATGATCAGGCATATAGAATAATTTCAGATGTTCTTCCTGACGATCTTTTGTTTGTTTGACAAACATTCCTTTTTTTCCATAAACAATAAAACTTGGTCTTTCTTTGATTCTAAAATAACTTGATTTGACAGAAACTTTTAAAGTCCCATAATAAAGGTCCAAATCAAAATAATCATTCATTCTTCCTTCACCAAGCAATTGTCTGACATCATAATGAACATGATCAGGTCGACCAAAATAAGAAATCACTTGATCTAAAGTATGACATCCATGACCATATAAGTAAGAATGGGCTGGATCAAAGTGATCAACATTTTCTGGAACTTCAGGACGATAATAATCAAAATGCATTTCTAATTCTAATAAATCACCTAATTTTCCACTTTCAATGACTTTTTGAACAGTTAAAAAATCGCTATCATAACGTCTATTTTGATAAGCTGAACAATATAATCCTTTTTGATTCGCTAAATCAAAGATTTCTCTTGCCTGCTTTGAATTTTCCATAAATGGTTTTTCTACTAAACAGTGTTTACCTGCTTCTAGTACCATTTTGGCATAATTGTAATGAAAATGATGTGTTGTACACACAACAATCATATCAATATCAGGATCTTGTAGTAATGCATTGACATCTTCACAATATTCTACACCATCAATGGACTTCCATATATCATGACGAACATGAATATCAAAAATCTTTTTAATCATAAATTTGTTTTGTCTTTGTAAAACAAATGGAATATGGTAACGATTGGCACTTTTCCCATTTCCAATATAACCTAATACTAATTTATTGTTGATCATTGTCAAAAATAACTCCTTCCTGTTGTCTACCTTTTTCCATAACTTGAGCAACCTGTAAACTTAATTCTATCATGGCTTGTGCTTTTTCAAAATCTTTTTCATTAATGATTCTGATAAATTCTTCAAATTCATAGTATAAACGATGCTGATCTTGAGGGAATTCATATTTTGTCTGATGTCCTTTATTATCAATGAATGTATATTCAGTCATCTGATTCATAGGTTTATCAATCACAATAACGCCCTGATCTCCCTGAAGAGTTGAAGTAATAGGCGCTTTACAGTCTTTAGCTCCAATAGAAATCGCTTTTAAATGAGGATACTCTAAAACCATAATACCGCTTGTATCAATACCTTTTTCAATATTAGCAAAGTAATGCTGATTTTCAGGCTGTCCCATTAACCCTATAATAGCATGTAAGTTATAAACATTTAAATCCATTAAAGCACCACCAGCTTTATGATAATCAAAAGCAGGTAAAATACGACCTTCTTTAAAAGCGTCATAACGTGATGAGTATTGACTGTAATTAAAGTTTAAGATTTTGATTTGTCCTAATTTGGATAAATGTGTTTTTAAAGATTGATAGGCTGGTAAATAATGGATATTCATAGCTTCTAAAATGATGACATGATGTTCATGACTTAAATCAATTAAATCTTGTAATTCATGCGCATTGGCACAAATAGGCTTTTCAATAATCACATGCTTTCCTTTTAATATCGCTTTTTTCGCAAAACTATAATGCAAATGATTAGGTAATGCTATATAGACTGTATCAATATCACTGTCTAATAATTGATCATAGTCATAAAAGATTTGATCTAAGTGATACTTTTGACATAATTCTTCAGCTTCTTGTTGAGTTTGTGCAGTTGCCAGTAAATATGTTTTTTTAATATCGAACTTTGAGTAAGTTGTCATTAAATCTTTGACAATCATTCCGGTTCCTAAAATTCCTAATTTCATGATTGTTCCTTCTTTCTTTTTAATTTTTGTAGACAATGGACGATGATTTGATGATCTTGATCATGTTCTAATCCTGAAACAATACAACATCCTATTTTTTGATTTTGGACCATTAATGGAAAACCACCACCACATATCGCAAACTGGGAATCTTGGAGATAATGATCATATTGATGCGTTTGTTCATTCTGAGCCCAGATATAAAATGAGGAATGTCCAAATGTTTCAACTGTTTTTTGTTTGCGATTCAGCCATTCATCACCTGTTTTTCCATTCATCAGGTATTGAAAAACAATATCATGATGCAAAACAATACGGATACGAATGTTTTTGAGATGATCTTGTTTGACTTTTTCAACAAGCATCTGTCCTAAAATATAGGCATCTTCATGATCGAAAGACTGAAAAGATAAGTCCTTTTCTAATTGTAATAAATCATCCATATTTTCACCTCAATGAAATTATCTCATAAAATCTAAAAAAGGGAAATTATTTATAGAATTTTGAAAATAAAGTTCATGATTTATATGGATAATGAAAAAAAGTTGAACTTTTTTATCAAAATGATGAAAATCAAAAAAGGGCTTTATTTTTTTAAGAAATCAAGTAGAATAATGTTAAGAGTGATGAAAGGAGAAGTTTATGGGATTATTTAAAAAGAAAAAAACGGTCATTGATTATGATGCCATGTTTAAAGAACAATATAAGTCTATTAATCAAATCACACAACAGGCTCATAATGAATTGGATTATGTGATTAAAGAATCTTTATATGAAGTGATTGTAGAAAAATATAATGAATTGATTGATTTTATTGATCAGGGTGCTCATTTTGATAAAGCACATTTTGAAGCACTACGAGAAAATGCGAAAAAAGAATTACAATCAATTCATCAGATTAATCAAAGTGAATAAATGAATATTCAGATTATTGAAAAGGTTATAGATGTCTTTAATCGCTATGGAGATGGATTAAGGTTTCAGATTGAACGTTTTGAGGAAGTTTTAAATGATGAAGCACCAGATATGATGGATGAATGTTATTTGGTTGTTTTAGGAATGAAAATGGGTGTTTTTGAAGCTATTATATTTGATGAGGATTTTGAAATCTCTCGATATGTTCGCTATTTATGTGAATTTGCTTCATTAAGTGAGGAAGAAGCTTTATTTATGGTGAGTGTATTTTCTCAAGTGATTGATGAAATAGGTTATTATTTTGAAATACCTGATGTTGAAGAATTTTTAAAAACAGCTTATCAACAAAATAATGATTCACATCTCTATGTTCTGGCAAGAACTTATTTTTTAGGTTTTGGAATCAAACAGGATTATGAGAAAGCTTTTGAAATCTTTTCTTATTTATATCAGCGTGGATATCATGAATGTTGTTATTATATCGGTTATATGTATGAACATGGATATGGTGTTGAACAGGATGTTGCACAGGCATTCAATTACTACAAACAAAATGTTGACAGCTTATCAGCTTTAAGGTTGGGGCTGTTTTATATGTATGGACGCTATGTGACTCAAGATGATCAAAAAGCAATCCAGTATTTATCACAAAGTCAACAAAAAGAAGCATATCTTTATAAAGGAATTTTATTAGAAAAACAGAGAGAATATTCTGAAGCTTTTCAATCTTATTTATTAGGAGCAAAGCATTTTCAAAAAGAATGTATGTATAAGGTTGGACTGTTATTGAAGTTAGGTATAGGTGTGGATTTGGATTTGAAAGAAGCCATGCATTATTTTATATATGGATATTATCTGCTGCAGGAAGATTGTGCCTATGAACTGGCTATGATTTACTTTGATGGTATTGTTGTGGATAAAAATCAAAAGAAAGCATTAGATTATTTACATCAGTCAGCACGATTAAATAGTTATGATGCTTGCTTATTGTTAAGCCAATTATATGAACTTGGACGTTATGTAGAAAAGAATCATCGCTTTGCTTTGTCATATTATCAGCAGGCACAAATCATCAGGAAGGAAAAAGAAGGAGAATATGAAATTATATAAAAAAGGAAATGATCAGTCTTATACTTTAGGTGTTTTTCCAACGATTGAACTGTTAAAGCATAGACCACAGGATGTCGTCAGAGTGGTTGTTCATTCATCCATTCATCAAAATAGGGGATATCCTATGATTCAAGAGTTATGCCAACAATATCATATTCCGATTGATGTACATGATCGTACGATTGAAAAATTAAGTCCTAAAAATAATTGTTATGCGATTGGCGTTTTTAAAATCTATACATCCCCCTTACAACAGGCTCATCATGTTGTTTTGGAACATCCCATGGATATGGGAAATATGGGAACAATTATGCGTACAATGTTAGGATTTGGATATAAAAACTTAGCTATTATTAAACCAGCTGTTGATATTTTTGATCCTAAAGTCATTAGAGCATCAATGGGAGCCATCTTTCATTTGAATGTAGCTTACTATGACTCATTTGAAGAATATTATCATGCATTTTCTGATCATGAGTTCTATCCTTTTATGTTGAAAGGGGCTAAAAATATTCATCAGGTTCATTCTCATCAATATCATAGTTTGGTTTTTGGTAATGAAAGTCATGGTTTGGATGATACATATTTAAATTATGGTCAAAGTGTTTTTATTCCTCATCATGAGGAAATTGATTCATTAAATTTGTCAATGGCATTAGGAATAGCATTATTTCATTTTTCAAAAGCAGAATTTGAAGGAAAAGAGGTATTAAGAGAAGATGTATGATTTTGATAAAGTGATTGAAAGAAAAGGAACAAACAGTGTGAAATATGATGGTGAAAAAATGCAAGATTCACATATGATTCCAATGTGGGTAGCAGATATGGACTTTGAAACTCTTCCAGAAGTCAAAGAAGCTTTGGTTAAGCGTGCAAGTCATGGCGTTTTTGGATATGCTACACCAACTGAAAGTTATTATCAGTCTGTCATTAACTGGATGAAGACACGCCATCATTTTGATATTCAAAAAGAATGGATTGTCACAACTTCAGGTGTTGTAGGTGCTTTAAAATTAGCAGTAAGAGCCTATACACAAAAAGGTGATGCCATTATGGTAATGAAACCTGTTTATTATCCTTTTGATGCATCTATCCATTTAAATGAAAGAAAGGTTGTAGAATGCCCACTTGTATTTCAGGATGATCATTATGAATGTGATTTTGAAGTGTTTGAAAAACAGATCGTTGATCATGATGTCAAGATGTTTATCTTATGTAATCCACATAATCCCATTGGTAAAGTTTGGACACGTGATGAATTGTATCAGATAGGTAAAATTTGTCAAAAACATCATGTTTATGTGATTAGTGATGAAATTCATATGGACTTTATTTATGAGGGAAATGAACATGTTCCTTTCTATAATGTAGATCCATCATTTGGTGAATTCAGTATTATTTGTACAGCGCCATCTAAAACATTTAACTTGGCGGCTCTACAGACATCTAATATTATTATTAAAAATGAAGATCTACGAGAAAAATTTCAAAAAGAAAAAAATGCTTCAGGTATGAGTGATCCTAATATTTTTGGATTAGAAGCCTGTGAAGCAGCTTATACATATGGAGCTCAGTGGGTTGATGAATTGGTAGATTATTTATCTGGAAATATAGCTTATATGAAAGAATTCTTTGCTGAAAGACTACCAGAAATTAAGGTGATTGATCCACAGGGATTGTATCTGGTCTGGGTAGATATGCGAAGCTTAGGTATGAATAAAGATGAATTAGAAACATTTATGTTGGAAAAAGCACATTTATGGCTGGATGAAGGTTATATCTTTGGAACAGGTGGAGAAGGATTTGAAAGATTTAATGTCGCTTGTCCACGTTCAACATTAAAACAAGCTTTAGAACAATTAGAAAAAGCAATAAAAGAATGATAAAAAAGAGAATATTTATGGAAATTTTCATAAAATCAGTGTATGATATATGTGTAAAAAAAATGTAAAGGAGATTTGAATTATGGGATTAGTTTCAGCTAAAGAAATGCTTGATAAAGCAAAAGCAGGTCACTATGCTGTTGGTCAATTTAATATCAACAACTTAGAATGGACTAAATCAATTTTATTAACTGCGGAAGAATTAAAAGCACCAGTTATTTTAGGAGTTTCTGAAGGAGCTGCTAAATACATGACTGGATATAAAACAGTTTCTGCAATGGTGAAAGCAATGGTTGAATCTTTAAATATTACTGTACCAGTTGCTTTACACTTAGATCATGGTAGTTATGAAGGAGCTAAAGCTGCATTAGAAGCTGGTTTCTCTTCAATTATGTTTGATGGTTCTCATTATGGAATCGAAGAAAATATTGAAAAAACAAAAGAAATCGTAGCTTTATGTCATTCAAAAGGTGTATCAGTTGAAGCAGAAGTTGGTTCAATTGGTGGAGAAGAAGACGGAGTTATCGGTAAAGGTGAAGTTGCTGACCCTAAAGAATGTAAAATGATTGCTGATTTAGGTGTAGATTTCTTAGCAGCAGGTATTGGAAACATTCATGGTAAATATCCTGCTAACTGGGAAGGTTTAGATTTTGATGCATTAGATGCTATTCAACAAGAAACAGGAACTTTACCATTAGTATTACATGGTGGTACAGGAATTCCTGCTGATATGATTAAAAAAGCTATCACATTAGGAGTTTCTAAAATCAACGTTAATACTGAATGTCAATTATATTTCCAAGAAGCTACTCGTAAATATATTGAAGCTGGTAAAGATTTAGAAGGTAAAGGATTCGATCCTCGTAAATTATTAGCTCCAGGTGCTGAAGCTATTAAAACTTGTGTTAAAGAAAAAATGGAATTATTCGGATGCATTGGTAAAGCTTAATTTCATGTAATACAAAGTCAACTCATTGAGTTGGCTTTTTTCTGTATAAAAATACATATTCATTCATCTTTGATTATATGTAAAAGTGATTATTTTTTTAGAACATTTCATAGAAAAAATAACAAAAAAAGACATCAACTTTGTCAAAAATGTAAGCGCTTTTTTGAATTGTGTTATTATATTCTAAAATTCTTGTCAAATTTAAAGAAAACTATTAAAATAAAAATGAAAACACAGATTATATAGGGAGCGGGGTTATATGTCAATGAACGATTATGTTAATATAACAATGTTTCGTAAATTTTCGTTTTCATATCATAATTGTACAATTGATAGTGACACAATGAAATCTGAAAAACTTGTGAAATTATTTGCTTATCTCCTATCTCATTATCAGCGAACAGTGCCTTCTAATGAACTGATTGAAATGTTATGGTATTTAGATGATGTTGATAATCCTATAGGAGCATTAAAAAATTTAATATATAGATTAAGAGCCTTATTAAAAAAAGAGTTTGGATTTACAGATTTTATTATCACTGGAAAAGGATCGTATGCGATTAATCCGGCATATCATTTAAGAATAGATACAGTTGAATTTGAAAAGTATGAAAAATATTTAAGAGATTCTTCAAAACCAGAATATTTTGAAAAGTTTCTTAATGAATATACAGGGAAGTATTTGGTAGAAATTAAAGAAGATCATAATACTTTATCTAAACGTGTTTATTATCATTCACTTTATATGGATAAGGTTGTTGAGTATGCAAAGCTGTTGGAAGATAAACAGGATTATGAGAAGATGGAAATAATAGCTAAGCGTGCTATTGAGATTGATAATTTAGAAGAGTCTATTTATGAAATCTGGATTCGTTCTTTATATTTTCAACAGCAGTATAAAAAAGCAAAAGAGATATATAAAGCAACAACTGATTTATTGTATCAGACTTTAGGTGTTAAGCCATCTGAGTCAATGCTGAAATTATATGAGATGATTAAAAAAGAAAGTCATGATGAAGATTTAGATATTATGGAAATTCAACAGGAGCTTTCACGTGATGAAGCTTATGGTGCTTTTCTTTGTGAGTATGGAACATTTAGAGAAATATATACTATGCAATCAAGAATGATGGGAAGATTGGGTATATGTTCTCAGTTATGTTTAGTTACTATTCTTGATCATTCACAGATTGAGGATCAACATTCCCAAAAAGCCATTGAAAGAATGATGACGAAAGTACAGGATGCTTTACTCAGTGGACTTCGTATTGGTGATGTTGTATGCAGGTTAAATGTGAATCAGTTTGTTGTTCTTTTGCCTGCATGTCATAATGACGATGCCAAAGGTGTTATGAGTAGAGTTTTACGTAAAATAAAATATTCATTGAATCATACAACATTAACGATTGATTTCATGGTTGGAGAAATCATGCCAAAGCAATAAAGCGTGACAAATAAATGAAACAACATATATTGACATACCCATTTTAGACTTACTGCAACAGTGAGTCTTTTTCTTTTTATGATGATTATAGAATGGTCTTTTTAGGTATAATAAACATATGATACATTACAGGGGGTTGAATATTTTGTTAGTGAATTTTGTTTATGATGATGAAGAATTATTAGAACCATATGAGTGGCAGGACGATGATTCTTATGAAGAAATAGAAAATGCACCTCTTTATCATGTTTCAACAAAACAGTTACATGATTTTTTATATGCGAAATTTTATCAATTCAGTGGAACAGATGGTATTTTTATTGTTGGTGATGGTCATTATTGCTTTGTTGTGGATATTAAAAATCATACAATTGTGCGTAGAGGAACTTTTTCATGGCAACAAAGACAACAGATTAATGACATATTAAAACAAGAACCGATGACTTTTTTTCAATATCAGATCAAAGATGAAGCTTATGATAAAGAATTTGGTTTAACAAGAAATGAGCGTTTAAAGAAAATGTGTCTAGAAGAAGTTATTGATGAGATTTTTGTGGTCCGTTATGATGTCTTTTTAGAAATATGCCAACAATTTCATATTGAGGGAGAAAATCCCAGTGAAAAATATTTGGCTTTAAAACATAAGATTGAAAAAGGATATACATCCTTGCATGAATTATTGTATAAAGAATTGGTTCAAAAAGGTTAAAAAGCAAACTTCATATCCCTAAGAAGTTTGCTTTCTGTTTTATTTCTTTTTAATTGTAATTCCAATTTTTCTTTCCACTTTGGCTAGTTTTTTTCTTGCGATGATGCGTGCTTTCTTGGCACCTTCTTCTAAAATATCATCTAAATAAGAACCGCTCATAATTTCATGATAACGATTTTGTATCTTTTCAAGTTCTTCTCCTAAAACTTCAGCTAAATCATTTTTAAATTCTCCATATCCTTTACCATCATATTGTTTTTCAAGATCTTCAATAGGACGATTTGCTAATATTGAATAAATTTCCAATAAGTTAGAAATACCTGGTTTATTTTCAGGATCATAATGAATATGACCATCGCTATCCGTCACGGCAGATTTGATTTTCTTTTTAGAAATATTGATATCGTCTAAGATATAAATGGTTCCTTTTCCTAGTTCATCAGATTTAGACATCTTCTTTGTAGGATTTTGTAAATCCATGATACGTCCACCTACTTTAGTGACTAATGGTTCTGGAAGTTTGAAAGTTTCGCTATAACGTGAATTAAATCTTTCAGCAATATCACGACATAATTCTACGTGTTGTTTCTGATCTTCACCAACCGGTACAAAATCAGGATCATACATTAAAATATCAGCATTCATTAATGAAGGATAATTAAATATACCAGCACCAATGACTTCATTTTTGGCTTTCTTATCTTTGTATTGTGTCATACGTGAAAGTTCTCCCATAGACACCATACATCCTAAATACCAACCAAGTTGAGCATGTTCTAAAACATCTGACTGTAAAAATAAAGTTACTTTTTCAGGATCTAATCCAGCAGCAATATACAATGCAATTAAATCTTTCGTATTTTTACGTAAATCTGCAGGCTTTTGATAAATAGTCATAGAATGAAGATTAGCAATAAAAATAAACATTTCATATTCATCCTGATAAGAAACAAAAGGTTTGATAGCTCCAATATAATTACCTAAAGTCACACGACCAGTTGGTTTAATTCCACTTAACATTCTTTTCATCATAACGACCTCCTTTAAAATAAAAAACGTCCTTAAAAAAGGACGTATAAATACGCGGTACCACCTTTATTCATATCATCGATATGCACTCTTGTCTTAACGCGACTCACGAAAAATGACTCATGCCATTTTTAGCTCCAGAATCCCAATTCATTATCGTTCATGGCTTGTTTGCATCACCCACAAGCTTTCTTAACATGAATAGATAACTACTCCATTCTTTCATTGCTGTAAAGTCATTATAGAACGACAAAGATGTAAAATCAATAGAATCATAAAAAATAATTTCATAATTGTTGAAAATGATGTATAATGAGTAAACAAGAGGAGATGATGTAATGATTAGAATTTATACAGCACCAAGTTGTGCTTCATGTAGAAAAGTCAAAGCATGGCTGAAAGAACATCAGATTCCTTATGTTGAAAAAAATATTTTTTCTACATTATTACGTGAAACTGAGTTAAAAGAACTTTTAGAAAGAAGTGAAAATGGAACAGATGACATTATTTCTAAAAGATCAAAGATTATTAAAGAAAATAAAATAGATTTAGATGATATGTCTATTAATGAATTAATTCATTTTATTCAAGAAAATCCATCTATTTTAAAAAGACCTATTATTATTGATGAAAGACGTTTTCAGGTCGGTTATAATGCTGAAGAAATTCGTGCTTTTATTCCTCGTGAACTGCGTCGTTTACAAGAATGTAATAATAGTGACTTCTGTCCACAATTTACTGATATTAAGGAACAATATTATCAGGATCACAAATGTGATGATGGTTGTGAATAAAAGATAATGAGTCGTTTCTATACTGAGATAGAGGCGATTTTTATTTTGTGAGAGAATGTTTTATAGTTGTCAAGAAAGTGATATAATATCATGGAGAAATGAGAAATAATGGAGGAAAAAATGATGATAAAAGGGGAACTTGAGAAAAAAATGAAAAAGATGATCATAATTTCTTCTGTTATTGTAGTGCTGCTTTTGACTATGAGTATTTTTTTGCGTATTTATTTAAATCATATTGTCAGAAATAATATGATTGACCAAGTTGATAATACTGTTGATAAATACATTCATATAATACAAAAACAAATAGATAATGATTTTCAATTTTTAGATTCTTTTGCTAGTGTTTTACAGATGGAAAATATAACAAACAATCAAGAATTTCCATAGGTTTTAGAAGAAACTAATGAACAAAATGATTTTATAACGATGATGTATTTTGATTTGGATGAAAGGGGAGTTGTTGCCAATTTAAATCAAGAGGTATTGGTCAATAAGCCTTTGACAGATTTTCAAGAAGAAATTCAAAGTGTTGTTTATGATGCTTTAGCTGATCAACGTACTGTATCTGATATTTTTCAAAGTCAATTAACTCATGAAATGATTTATGCTTATGGAATCCCAGTTTATCAAAACAAACAGATTGTGGGAGCTTTAATCGCTACACAAACAGTAGAATTGCTGATGGATGCTGGGCAAGGAAGTGGTATTTTAGGTGGGGATACATATGCTTATCTTGTTGATGAATCTGGTCAAGTTTTAGTCAACTCTCAATACGATATTTTTCATCAGACTTCAATATTTCAACAACCTTTTTTGCAAAAACAAGATTATCAGTAAATGAAAGAACATTTAAAAGATCATCAAGATATAACATTTTCATTTGAATATGAAAATGCACAATATCATGCTCTATTAAAACCCATTGGATTAAAAGCTTGGAATCTTTTATGTGTTAATATGTTGGAAAATTCTCACTTGTTTGCTGATAGGAATATGAGAATGGTAGGTTTGATATTTTTAAGTATCATATTGTTAGTTGTAGGATTGTTGATTTATGGATATCGTATTATTTTAAAAAACAATCGTGAGTTACAGAAAGTCGCTTATTTTGATCATTTAACAGGAGCGTATAATTTTTCTTATTTTATGACTTTGGGTGAACGATACTTTATAGATAATAAATGTTGTAGTGTGGCGATATCAAGTGAAGAGCTGATTGTGGATAATTGTTTTGAAGATTTAATGGTCAGAGTTATGTTTGCTTTAGCAAAATCAAAGGAAACGCTACTTTCTAATATTTGGTTTTATGATATTGAATTACATAAACAGGAAATAATGGATAATTATATTGAAAGTCATATGGAACAGGCTTTAAAAGATGGAGAATTTCAATTATATTTGCAGCCAAAAGTTGATATGGAAACGGGTCAATTACAAAGTAGTGAAGCTTTAGTTCGTTGGATCACACAAGATAACCAGCAATTGTATCCTAATCAATTTATTCCTATTTTTGAAAAAAGTGGCTTTTGTATGAAATTAGATATGTATATGTTTGAACAGGCGTGTCTACAAATTAGAAAATGGATGGATCAAGGCATAGAGCCTATCGGTATTTCTGTCAATCAATCTAAATTATTGTTCTATGAATCTGATTATGTCGAACGATTAAATGCGATTGTTCAAAAGTATCAAGTACCAGCTCATTTGCTGACTTTAGAAATATTAGAAGATTTGGTCATTAATAATGTAGATGCAGTCAATGAAAAGATAGAACAGCTACATCAAATAGGATTTAAAGTTTCAATGGATGATTTTGGAAGTGGTTATTCATCTTTAAATATTTTAGGAAAGATTGATATTGATGAATTAAAGATAGACAGAATATTTTTACAAGAAATATTAGATGGAAAAAATAAGAAAGCTCAAATTATTTTGGAAGAAATTATTAAATTGACAAAAATTTTATCTATTTCTACAGTTGTTGAAGGAATAGAAACAAAAGAATATCATGATTTTGTAAAGTCACTTGGTTGTCATTATGGACAGGGTTATTATTATGATAAACCTATAAGTCAACAAGAATTTGAAATACGATATATGAAAGAAAGGAGATAAACATGTGGGGGATTATTGCAACCTGGCGTATGGCTAAGGAAGGGATTGAAAAAGCTGAAAAAATATTAGATAGTCAAGGTGATGCTGGTGATGCTATTGAAATGGCTATTAAAGAAGTGGAAGATTTTCCTTATTATAAGTCAGTGGGATATGGTGGATTACCTAATGAAGCCATGGAAGTAGAATTAGATGCAGCATACATGAATGGAGATACTTTAAGTGTTGGAGCAGTGGCTTCTCTTCAAGATTTTGCAAATCCTATATCAATTGCCAGACGTTTATCGCATGAAACAGTCAATTGCATGTTGGTTGGTCAAGGCGCTGAAAGTTTTGCCTGTCAGGAAGGTTTTGAAAGAAAGAATATGCTTACGGATCGTGCTAAGATTCATTATAAAAATCGCATCAAAGAAGAGCAATCAAAACTCCAGCCATATGCTGGTCATGATACAGTTGGGATGGTGTGTTTAGATGGTTCTGGTAAGATGACAGCAGCGACATCAACGAGTGGATTGTTTATGAAGAAAAAAGGACGAGTTGGCGATTCACCTATTATAGGTTCAGGTTTTTATGTGGATTCACAAATCGGAGGAGCTTCAGCGACAGGCTTAGGTGAAGATTTAATGAAGGGATGTATTTCTTATGAAATCGTCAGACTCATGGCACAGGGAATGCATCCACAAAAAGCTTGTGAAAAAGCTGTTTTTGAACTTGAACAAAAGTTAATCAAAAGACGAGGGTATGCAGGGGATTTATCTGTTGTGGCTATGAATAAGGATGGAGAATTTGGTGTAGCTACTAATATTGAAGCATTTTCTTTTGTCGTTTGTTTACCACATTTAAAACCAACTGTTTATCTGGTACAAAGAGAAGGAAATCATTGTACCTATCAACCCGCCAGTCAACAATGGCTTGATGAATATATGCAAACACGCATGGCCCCATTGAAAGAAAAGTAGAGGAGATTGTATGAAACCAATAGTAGAAATTTGTTGTGGGAGTTATAGTGATGCTTTAGCGGCATGGAAGGCTGGAGCAACACGCATTGAATTGAATAGTGCTTTATCATTAGGTGGTTTGACACCTTCATTGGCCACACTGAAAATGACAAAGCAAAATACAGGTTTAAAAGTCATAACAATGATTCGCCCTAGGGGTGCTGGTTTTTGTTATGATGAAGAAGAATATGAAGTGATGAAACAGGATGCAAAGATCATGTTAGAAAATGGAGCAGATGGATTGGCATTTGGATTTTTAGATGCATCAGGACATATTGATGAAAAACGTACTCAAGAATTTGTTGAGCTCATCCATGCTTATCATAAGGAAGCTGTTTTTCATCGTGCTTTTGATTGTGTAGATGATCCTTTTCAGGCTATTGAAATATTAATTCAATTAGGTGTTGATCGTCTTTTAACAAGTGGTTTAAAAGCAAAAGCGATAGATGCTCTTGAACTTTTAGAAAAGCTTCAACAGCGTTATGGACAAGATATAGAAATCTTAGTTGGTAGTGGTGTGAATGCTTCAAATGTTTTAGAAATCTTACAGAAAACAAAAGTGCAACAGGTACATAGTTCCTGTAAAGATTGGATTGAAGATGCTTCAACGATAGCCAAAGATGTTTCTTTTGCTTATGCGCCTGCCCCACATGAAAAAGATTATGAAATCGTCAGTCAAAAATTAGTTGAAAACATACTTCAGCAATTATAAAAACAGTCACTTATGACTGTTTTTATATGCTTCAAAAGCACGTGCAACTTTACTTGGACAATTGTGTTGATAGTGTAAATGATAAGGCTCAATGATTTTTAAAAATTGTGAGAATCCTTGGGTTTCATCATTGACTTCAAATTCTAGTTCATAATCATGTTGATCTAAATAAGTATTTTCATCTAAAGATAAAACACCTTCAGGTAATTGAATATCATAACGATGGGTTGTTAATGAAAAGGGATGTTGTAATTCATTGATCTTAATGCCATCATTTTCTAAAATATCCGTAATTTCGTTTTTTAAACGATATTGCAAAAATAAATTTTTTTCTGTTTCTGTTAAAGACAGATTGGTTTCTAAACGATGATTTTGATAAGGTCTTTTTAAAGTGAGTTCGTATTGATTGTTTTTGGTACGAATACGTAACATATATTTTTTTTGAGATAAAATAGGGTGAGTGAAATAATCGTTGATTTGGATATAATCTTTTGTTATTTTATTTTGATAATCATGAAGAATTTGATGGAAAATATCTTGAGTTAAAAGAATTTTATATTCTATTTCTAATTGTTGCATTGAAATCACCTCACCTTATTTTATCTTGTATTGCATTCTATTGCAATTTTTATATAATATAAATCATAGGTGGTGAAGTTATGAAAACATATGCAATTGTATGTAAACAAGATCAGGAATCTATCACACTCAGTGAAAAATTAAAAGAACAGTTAAATACGTTTTTAACATATAATGAAAAAGAACCAGATATCGTGATTAGCGTAGGTGGCGATGGAACAATGCTTTATAGTGTGCATAAATATATAGATGCGATTGATCGTGTTGCTTTCATTGGAATTCATACAGGAACGCTAGGATTTTTAACTGATTATCAGCGTGATGAATATCTACAGCTTGTTTTGGATATTCAAAATGGACAACATCGTATTTATGAACGTCATTTGTTGGAAGTGTCTTGCTTAGAAGGAACATATTTTGCTTTAAATGAAGTGAGAATTGAAAATAATCGTCGTTCTCAGGTTATGGATGTTTATATTAATGATGAATATTTTGAAACTTTTAGAGGAAATGGTCTATGTGTATCAACCCCAGTAGGGTCAACAGCCTATAATAAATCTTTAGGAGGTGCTGTTATTAATACTTGTACAGGATTGATGCAGTTAAGTGAAATTGCAGGTATTCACCATAATGCTTATCGCTCACTAGGCTCTTCTTTGATTCTTGATCAATCACATACAATTCGTTTTCAGTCACAAAGTTATCAGGGGGCTATTCTTGGCGTTGATCATCTGGTTATTGATTTGAAAGATAAGGATTGTATCTGTGTCAAAATGTCTTCCAAAAAAGCACGTTTTTTACAATATAGAAATGTGTCTTTTACACAGCGTTTAAAAAGGGCATATCTGAATTCATGAAACAATATTGGATTATAGATGAACCTTGTGTTATTGGTGAGTTTCTTTTACGTCATGGAATCAGTCAAAAAGCAATCAAAGCTATTAAAATGAGGGGAGAAATTCTGGTAGATGGAAAACATCAGACAGTTCGATATCTATTGCAGGTTGGGGAAACCCTGACCATTATTTATCCACCAGAAGACAATCATATGGTACCAGTTGAAATACCATTAAAGATTGTCTATGAAGATGATTATTTATTGGTTGTTGATAAGCCTAAGGGATTGCCTTCGATTCCAACTCGTCAGCATCCCTATTATACTTTAGCGAATGCTTTAACTTTTTATTATCAGCAAATTCATTTGAATTCAACTATTCATCTTGTTAATCGTTTAGATAAAGATACCAGCGGATTAATGATTGTTGCAAAATATCGTTATATTCATGATAAAATCATGAAAGATCTCCAGCATATTGATAGACGTTATCGTGCTCATGTTAAAGGGATAGTCAAAGCGGGTGGAACCATTCGTTTGCCTATTTATAAAGAAGAATTCCAAATGAAACGTATAATTGATAAACGTGGGAAAGAATCTTGTACGCACTATACTGTCAAAGCTATAAAACATGATAGAACCCTATTAGAAATGAAACTTGAAACAGGAAGAACACATCAGATTAGAGTTCATATGGCTGCTATTAATCATCCTTTGATTGGTGATAGTCTATATGGTGATGGTCAGGGCAATTTTGATTTAGATAGTTATATGGTTGGATTTGTACATCCAGTTACAAAACAAAAGATTGTTATAACAAAAAAACAGGTCTGTTATTGAATCACAGATCTGTTTTTCATAATATTATTTTGAGTATTGATATCAATAAATAATGCAACTGCAATCATGTAAGATAAAAGTGAAGACCCACCATAAGAAATAAACGGCAATGTAATACCTGTAATAGGTAATAGACCTAAAATCATACCCATATTCCATATCTGCTGAAACAACAGCATGCCAATGATACCAATGGTCATGAACTTATCTTGCTGATTGGTAGAATCAAGACCAATCTTTAAAATGATGATATCAAAAGCAACAATAGCCCCAACGGTAATCAAACCACCAACAAAACCATAATTTGTTAAAATAACAGCAAAGATAAAATCGGTCTGCGCTTCTGGAAAGACTTTAATGACAGATTGGAAACCATGTCCAAACCATCCGGCACTTCCATAAGAAAGTAAAGAATTAAACAATTGATATCCTTCTTTGTTGTATGTGCCTTCAGGATCAAGCCATCCATAAAAACGATCAACTTGATGGGAACTTAAAAACTTTTCAAAAATCTCAGGTTGATAAACAAAGAGATAGGCTCCTATCAACAATATAATACCAATCAAGCCAAAACCAAAAATGAACCATTGCTTTCTAAGACCACTGGAAAAAATAACAAAAGCAGCACCAACTAATAAAATCAAAACAACACCCGTATCATTTTGAAGTAAAACAAGTAAAGCAGGGGGAATGACGACTTTCATACATTTCCAGATATATTTGATTTCTGTTTCTGTTGTATGAATGAGATAATAATCATTATGTTCTTTTGTGATTCTCGCTAAAGCGATAACGATGGCAATTTTCATGAATTCTGATGGTTGTATACTTAAAAAAGGAAAGTTAAACCATGAGGTTGCCCCCCCAGCCGTATTGACCAGAGGAATAATATGATGGCCAGGCCATAATCTTGTATAAATGAGATGCTCGATAGCCAAAATAATTAAGAGAACCATCAATATCCAATAGATAATCCAGATTTTATCATAAATCTGATCTTTCCCTATTTTATATATAATAAAAACCATAACTGCAGAAATTATATAAAAAGCGCCTTGTTTTAACCATAATGTTTCAGGATTTCCAACTTTATTAGAAATCATAGGCGTAGCACTTAAAATAGCAAAACAGCTAATCAATGCCAGAATACAAATGATACAAATCAATGGTTGTTCACGACAGAGTTTTTTGATTTGTTCCATGACATTGCTCCTTTCTTTTTTTATCTTCTTATAGTATACTATAAAAAAGAAATACTTCAATTAAAAAAGGATGTGAAAATATGGATGTTGAATATATTTTTGTTGTGATTGCGATTATTTTGGCTTTGATTTTACTTTATTTTGGATTTATTCATTTTATTAAGAATAAACGTTTAGATCAGGAAATGAAATCAACATTACCAATTGAAGAATTATTGCAGGCCCTTGGTGGGAAAAACAATATTAAAGAAGTACGTAGCAGTGCTTCTAAAGTTACAGTTATATTGGATAATCAACAGCTTGTCGATATTGAAAAAATCAGATCTTTAGGAGCAAGTGGAATTGTTGAAGGAAAAGACAGTTTATCAATGATTTTTGGGAGACAGTCAGAAAATATAGAAGCTGATATGAAGAGATATATAGGATAACCTGTATATCTTTTTTTTGTAAAGATTTTGTAAAAAAAATCAATTTTTGAAGCATATAAATAGCATTAAAAAAAAGAATCTGTTATATTGAAGTTGTCAAGTTCCAGCGACTCATTTTATGGCAGAAAATTGCGAAAAAAAACAAGTTATTTTATTGTTTCAATAGTATATTAGTGCTATAATGAATGAGAAATAAACAAACAGGGGGTTTAGAAAATGACATTTAAAGAAAAATGGAATGATGCTTGGGATGGTTTCCAAGCAGGGAAATGGAACAAGGAAGTGAATTTAAGAGATTTCATTCAATTAAACTACACACCATATGATGGTGATGATTCTTTCTTGGCTGGTCCTACTCAAAACACAAAAGATTTATGGGCACAAGTTATGGATTTAACTAAGCAAGAAAGAGAAGCTGGTGGAGTTTTAGATATGGATACAAAAGTTGTATCAACATTAACTTCACATGATGCTGGTTATTTAGACAGATCTAAAGAAAAAATTGTTGGTGTTCAAACTGATAAACCTTTCAAAAGATCTTTACAACCATTTGGTGGTATCCGTATTGCTGAACAAGCTTGTGAAACAAATGGATATAAAGTAGATCCAGAAGTTTCTTATATTTTCAGAGAATACAGAAAAACACATAACCAAGGTGTGTTTGATGTTTATACTCCGGAAATTAGAGCTTGTCGTTCTTCACATATTATCACTGGTTTACCAGATGGATATGGACGTGGACGTATTATTGGTGACTACCGTAGAGTTGCACTTTATGGTGTAGATAAATTAATTGAAGATAAGAAAAATCAATTTGCGACAACTGAAAAGAGAATGACTTCTAAAGTTATTCAATTACGTGAAGAATTAAGTGAACAAATTAGAGCTTTAAGTGAATTAAAAGAAATGGCTGCAAAATATGGTTTTGATATTTCTAAACCAGCAACTAACTGCCAAGAAGCTATTCAATGGTTATACTTTGGATATTTAGGTGCAGTTAAAGAACAAAATGGTGCAGCAATGTCTTTAGGACGTACTTCTACATTCATTGATATCTATGTAGAAAGAGATTTAAAGAAAGGATTATTCACTGAAGAAGAAGTCCAAGAATTTATTGATCATTTCATTATGAAATTAAGAATTGTTAAATTCGCAAGAACTCCAGAATATAACTCAATTTTCGCAGGAGATCCAACTTGGGTAACTGAATCAATCGGTGGTGTTGGTGTTGACGGACGTCATATGGTTACTAAGACTTCATTTAGATATTTACATACATTATCTAACTTAGGAACAGCTCCTGAACCAAATATGACAGTTTTATGGTCAACTCGTTTACCAGAAAACTTCAAAGCATTCTGTGCAAAAACTTCAATTGAAACTTCATCAATTCAATATGAAAACGATGACTTAATGAGAGTAACTCATGGTGACGACTATGCAATTGCATGTTGTGTATCTTCAATGAGAGTTGGAAAAGAAATGCAATTCTTTGGTGCACGTGCTAACTTAGCTAAATGTTTATTATACGCTATCAACGGTGGTGTAGATGAAAAAACTAAGAAACAAGTTGGACCAAAATATAGACCAGTTGAAGGTGATTACTTAGATTACGAAGATGTTAAAGCTAAATTTGTAGATATGATGTCTTGGTTAGCTGGTGTATATGTTAACGCATTAAATATCATTCATTATATGCATGATAAATATGCTTATGAAAGAATTCAAATGGCATTACATGATAGAGAAGTTAAACGTTATTTCGCAACAGGTATTGCTGGATTATCAGTCGTTGCTGACTCTTTATCAGCTATTAAATATGCTAAAGTTAAATGTATTAGAGATGAAGATGGCGTTGTTGTTGATTACGAAGTAGAAGGAGATTTCCCTAAATATGGTAACGATGATGACAGAGTTGATGAAATTGCAACTTGGTTAGTTGAAACTTTCATGGCAATGGTACGTTCTCATCATACTTATAGAAATTCTTATCCTACAACTTCAATCTTAACAATTACTTCTAACGTTGTATATGGTAAAGCTACAGGTAATACTCCTGATGGTAGAAAAGCTGGTCAACCATTTGCTCCAGGTGCTAACCCAATGCATGGTAGAGATTCTCATGGTGCTATTTCTTCATTATCATCAGTTGCTAAATTACCATTCAAAGATGCACAAGATGGTATTTCAAATACATTTACTGTCATCCCTGGTGCTTTAGGAAAAGACGACCAAGTTTTCGCTGGTGACTTAGATATCGAATCAATTAAAAACGGAAATCTTGATTAATAGAAAGAAGTGAAAACATGGCCACTCAAAAAGAAATTGATGAACTAGTCAAAATGTTAGATGGTCGCATGAGCTCTGGTTCAGGACATGTTAATGTTAAAGTGAATGAAGATGCTCATATTGAAATGGAAGAAGTCACTGTTGTGTCAAAGATGGATTGTGATAGTGGTGATACTGCTTGTAAAATTCCAAATTTACCAATGGATGACGATGATGAATTTTAAAGGAGGAGAAAATCATGGCTGCAAGTGAACAACAAGTTGAAAATTTAGTTGGAATGTTAGATGCATATGCTTCAAAAGGAGGACATCATTTAAATGTTAATGTTTTAAACAGAGATACATTAATTGATGCTCAAAAACATCCTGAAAAATATCCACAATTAACTATTCGTGTTTCTGGATATGCTGTTAACTTTGTTAAATTAACAAAAGAACAACAAGATGATGTTATTTCTCGTACATTCCACGAAGCAATGTAATGAGGATGAAAAAGGTGCTGAGTTAAGCACCTTTTTTGATGTTATAAAAGAACGAATGAAACTTATTTTTAGTGGGATTTTTGAATTGCATCAATAAAACAAATTTCTATGATGTCAATAGACATAGGAAAATGATTATTTATGAAAATTATATATAATGAATAAAAAATCATTTATTGTAATGAGCTGATTCTTATATTTACAAGTTATAGAAAAAACAAACGGATTGTTTGTTTTAATGAGGTTCAAGAAAGAAGTGATGGGATGAAAAATAATAAATTAATACAATTATTTGTATCTACACTTTATTTAAGTGCCTTTACTTTTGGTGGAGGATATGTCATTGTGACATTGATGAAAAAGAAGTTTGTGGATACACTTCATTGGATTGATCAAGATGAAATGTTAGATTTAGTGGCTATAGCACAATCATCACCAGGGGCTATTGCGGTGAATGGAGCCATTGTTGTTGGATATAAAATAGCAGGTATACCAGGATTACTGGTTTCTATATTAGGAACAGTTATTCCTCCCTTTATCATTATATCTGCCATTTCTGTGTTTTATGAAATATTTCAATCCAATATTTATGTTAAATTGATATTGGATGGAATGCAGGCAGGTGTAGGTGCAGTGATTTGTTCTGTTGTTTATGATATGTCAAAAGATGTTATCAAAACAAGGAACTGGATGAACAATGCTATTATGATGATTGCATTTGTTGTCACATGTTTCTTTAATGTCAATGTGATTTATGTGATATTGATTTGTATTGCTATAGGGATTGTCAGAACGTTTTATCATAAAGGAAGTGATCATGTATGATTTTGCTGGAACTTTTTTTGAGCTTTTTACAGGTGGGATTGTTTAGTTTTGGTGGTGGATATGCAGCCTTGCCATTGATTCAAAATCAGGTCGTGACATTACATCCTTGGTTATCACTGAGTGAGTTTACTGATTTGGTCACAATTTCTCAAATGACACCTGGTCCTATTGCGATTAATTCTGCTACATTTGTTGGTCAAAAAATTGCTGGTATATGGGGAGCTATATTTGCAACCATTGGATGTATACTCCCATCATGCATCATTGTTTCTTTGTTAGCTTATTTCTATTTAAAATATAGAAAATTATCTATGTTACAAGGTATATTAGAAACGTTAAGACCAGCTGTTGTTGCGATGATTGCAACTGCGGGTGTGTCTATATTAGTCAGTGCTTTTTTTGGAGAAAATACAGTCCATACTTTATCATCTATGCGCATTGATATGATGATTATATTTGCAATTGGAATGATTTTATTACAGTATAAAAAGATGGATCCTATATATGTGATGATATTATGTGGTATGATGAAACTGATTGAATATTTGATATTGTAAAGAAAATTTTATCTTTAAGTGGACTAAAAAATGTTTTGAAGTCTTCCTTATGAAAAGGAAATTATTGATTATGAAACAATGAGGAATTTAATAGGTGGTATGATTACTTATGTTTCATATGTATGGTTTTAAAGATTATAAGTTTGAAATAATTGTTGATAATGAGTTTTTACTAAAAAGATTTTCTATCACATTTAATGTATTAGATTTGGAAAGTAATGCATTCCAAAATCCTTTAGTTGGCTCTGCCATTATCGTAAAATATGATAGCGAAGATAATACCTAAGTATTAACAAGGCTAGAAATCTTATATGTCATGATATTCTGTGTTGATCGTTTCGAAAATAATTTCTTTGTTTTATTAGATAACCAACATATTAATAGAATCAATGAGATGCTATCTATTCTGTTTGGAAATAATGGGCAGGTCATTTGACCTACCCTTATAAATATAATATATGGATAAGAATGTTTTAAATTTGGTATATAAATGGTATAATTAAAAAAAGGAGTGATTGTAATGGATTTAAATCAAAAAATAGATATAAAAGATTTTCCAAGTTTAAATGACGTTTGCATAGTTCCAAAGAATATTTTAAATGAATTAATCGATTATTATAAATCTAATGAATATATAAAAAAGCATGTAAAAGAGGCAGAAGAAATTGTATTAGATAAGAGAAAAAGTTATACTCATGAAGAAATGATTGCTATATTAAAAAAAGAAGGATTATAGTATGTATAATATCAAATATAATGAAAGTATATTTATATTTGCTCAGGAAAATCATATAGTTATATCTGATATATTGGAACATATAAAAGACAATATCGAAAAATTTCTATATATGTATCCACTATATAATCGTCATGGAGTTAGTAATAAAAATTGTAGAGTTGTAAAAATACCAAATAGAAATTTAGAAATACTATATATTATTTTTGAAGATAATAAGATTGTTGTTATTGAAGATATTGCTTATTTAAACTCATCAGTAAAATTGAAATAATATTTAATCCTATTTAATAGAATTAAATATTATTTTTTTAACTGATAATGATGAGTATATTATTTACATGTTTAAAAGTAGTTATATGATCATTGTTTAAGTTAACAAATTTTATTCTACGCTTACGATAATGTTACATTTTGTTACTTTTTGTTTGAAAAATAAAACATATGAAATGATATTTTATAGAAAATATGTTAAAATAATAAAGAAAGTTGGTGAGATAATGAAAGGATATATTCATTCTTTGGAAAGTTGTGGAACTGTTGATGGTCCTGGAATCCGTTTTGTAGTCTTTTTTCAAGGTTGTCCAATGCGTTGTTTATACTGTCATAACCCTGATACATGGAAACCAAATACGGGAACACAGATGACAGTTGATGAAATTCTCAAAGAATTTAATACAAAGAAAGAGTTTTATAAAAATGGAGGAATCACTTGTACAGGTGGAGAACCCATGTTGCAATTAGATTTCCTGATAGAATTATTTGAAAGATGTCGTGAAGAAAATATTCACACATGTCTAGATACGTCAGGGATTACTTTTCATGAAAATCCTGAATACTTAAAGAAATTAGATCGTTTGTTAGCTTCAACAAATTTAATTATGTTAGATATTAAACATATTGATCCTGAAGAACACAAAAAGTTAACTGCACAACCTAATGATATGATATTGAAATTTGCTAAATATGTAGATGATAAGGGTATTGATTTATGGATCAGACATGTTGTTGTTCCAACAATTACACAAAATGATGAATATTTATATCGTTTAGGTCAATTTATCGCAACCCTTAAACATGTCAAAGCTCTAGATGTTTTACCATATCACACTATGGGTGTTGCTAAATATAAGAACTTAGGTATTGATTATCCATTGGAAGGTATTCCACCATTAGATAAAAAAGATGCCGTCACAGCAAGAGAAGTTGTTTTAAAAGGTATGAAAGATGCACTCAATCATAAATAGACACCCATGTGTCTATTTATTTTTAAAGGAGAATATTCATGACTATACAGGAATTACAGAAACAATTAGATGAAATGTATGCTAATAATGAATTGGATGAAGCTTATGCTTTTTTAGTTGAACAAGTCAATCTTGCTGTTCAAAGACAGGATAATGCAACGATTTTATTTTTGCTTAATGAAATGATAGGTTACTTTCGTGTTACTTCACAGTTTCAATCTGGGAATCAGATTGCTTTACAGATATTTAAAATTCTTGACATGTGTGGACTTGAAGAAACGATTGATGGTGCTACATCATATATCAATATAGCCACTTTTTATCGTGTACAGGGAAAATATCAGGAAGCTTTATCGCTTTATCAAAAGACAGAAAAGATTTATCATCATGAATTAGAACCATATGATGAACTTTATAGTGCCTTTTATAATAATTTAAGCCTGTTATATCAGGAAATGGGTGATTATCATCAAGCTATTGACATGCAAAAGAAAGCATTGGCGATTGTTGAACAACTGGATGATTATAGAATTGAAGAAGCTATTACTTATACAAATCTTTCACAAATGTATTTAAGTATCAATCAAAATGATAAAGCTCAAAAATGTTTACATCAGGCGATCTCTCTTTTTCAACAATATGGACCTCATGATCCACACTACTTTGCTTCGTTAGCGACGCTAGCACAAAGTCATTATATGCAAAAAGATTATGTAAAAGCTTTAGATATTTATCAGCGTGTCTTACATTTCATAGAGAGTGTCTATGGACAAAATAAAGATTATCAGACAATTCAAAAGAATATCGACAGAATTCAAAAAGAAATGAAGACAATCAAAGGTTTAGATTTGTGTGAAGCTTTTTATCAACAATATGGCAGAAACATGATAGAAGAAGAGTTTTCAGAAATTAAACCATATATGGCGGTTGGATTATTGGGAATGGGGTCAGATTGTCTGGGGTATGATGATGAGATTTCTCATGACCATGATTTTGGACCTGGTTTTTGTATTTTGCTTCCTCATGATATTTATCAGCAGTATCATAAACAGATACAGGCCAGTTATCAAAAGCTACCACAAGAATTCATGGGTATTCAAAGATTAACCTCAGCTCATGGAAATGGAAGAGTCGGTGTTTTTGAAACTGAAAGCTTTTTTAAACAGTTTTTAAGACAAATACCACAAACTTTAGATGATTGGTTATATGCTGATGAAAATGCTCTTTTAGCTTGTACAAATGGACGTATTTTTGAGGACAATTATGGTCAAGTGACTCAAATCAGACAATATTTAAGTTATTATCCAGAAGATATCCGTATTAAAAAAATAGCCCGTTGTTCAGCTAAAATGGCACAATCTGGTCAATATAATTATGCCAGATGTATGCAAAGAGAAGATGAAGTTGCTGCGACACTGGCATTGAATGAGTTTATAGATCAGACATTATCTCTTCTCTATTTACTGAATAAAAAATATAAGCCTTATTATAAATGGAGTTATTATGGATTAAAAGATTGTACATGTTTACAGGCAGTCACACCACTGCTTTTACAATTGGTTCAATTGCCATCTCAAAAGCAACATTGGCCTCAAAAGAACAATATTATTAATACTGATGATCAAAAAGTTGTGCTGATTGAAAAAATATGTCAGTTAGTCATTGGTGAACTTCATCGACAGGGCTTATCGACAAGTGATGATGATTTTTTAGACAATCACACACTGGAAGTCATGTCACATATTCAAGATGATTGTATACGCATGAAACATGTTATGGAGGGATAGAAAATGGTTGATGAAATTGTACAATTAGAATGGGATTTTTTTCAACAGGTTCATCATATTGATGGCCGTGCCAGTTGTCAGGATGATTTTGAAACATTTTATCTACAAAGAAAAAGTCAGTTTGAAGCTTTTTATCAAAATGTTCAAAAAGCTTGTCTACAAGATTTAAAACTAGCTCAACAAATAGGGAGAAATCCAGTCATGGAAAAATATGCCTATATGATGGAAAGTACGGATCCAGAATATTTTAATACGATTCGAGATCAGTTACCTGCTGTTGATCAACAAAAGAAAGACTTTATTAATGCTTTATGTGATATTGAAGTATCAATGCGTGAAGATATGAATGATCAATATCCTTATTTATTATCTCAAGCCCGTTTCACTCATTCTTTGGAAGATGAAAAAGATGATACCTCATTTGAAACTTATTTAAGAGGTGAATTAATGACTTATAGTGATGAAACATTATATTTATATGGTCAAATGGTTTTGGATATGGTTCAAAAGAATGAAAATTTAATTGAAAAAATATTAATGAATACAGTGAAAGCTTATGGCTATGCTTCTTTAGAAGATGCAAATAAATTTATAATGGATAGTGAAAAGAAATAGAAGTCAATATCAAAATGTGATAAAATAATAGTAGGGAACTAAAAAGGAGGAATATAATCATGAAAATCTTATTGTGTTGTTTGGCTGGTGTAACATCTACTTTGTTTGCTTCAAAATTAAAAGATGCTGCTTCAAGAAAGAGAGTTGACGCAACAGTTTGGTCTGCTTCAGAACATGCAGTAGAATATTCAAGTAATCTTGCTGATGTTATTCTTGTAGAACCTCAATTAAAAGGATCATATGAAAAAATCAAAGCAGACAACCCTGATAAACCAGTCATTTTAATTAGCGATGATGATTTTAAGAATTTCAATGCACAAAAGATTTTTGATATGGCATATGATGCTTGTCAAAAATAATAGGAATAATCAAGAATGAATAGCTTAGCTATCCATTCTTTTTAGATGTGTTATGAAAAAGATTATTTATTGTCTTATTTTTTGTCTTTGTCTGATGGGATGTCAATCAAAAACATTAAGTGAAAAAGAAGATTTAAAAATCATTGTCGCAAGTGATATACATTATTTTTTAAAGGATTATTATCAGGATTGTGAATGGTTTGAAGATTCCATGTTATATGGTGATGGCAAGATGGTCACTTATGGCGATGAGATTGTAGATGCTTTTGTACAGGCGGTTATCCAGGAAAAGCCTGATCTTGTTGTTTTGACAGGTGATTTAAGCTTTAATGGGGAAAAAGGCAGTCATCAGAAATTGGCTCAAAAACTAGAACAATTAAGAGAAAAGAACATTCAGGTTGCTGTTATACCAGGAAATCATGATATTGATAATATCTATACAAAAGGTTATGGTCAAGATGATTATTTTGATGTGGATAATATTAATGCTAAGGATTTTCAGGATATTTATCAAAATCTAGGTTATCATCTGGCAACTTCGAAACATGATGAATCTTTGAGTTATCGTATTGATTTGAATCCTGATTTTGCCTTGTTGATGATGGATTCGAATGCACATGAACAAACAGAAATGACGCTAGGAGCAGGTGGATTTTTTACAGATTCAACTATGCAATGGTTAGAAAAGCAGCTTCAGGATATTCAAAAAGATGGAAAAACGCCACTCGTTGCGATGCATCATAATTTAGCGATTCACAATGAATTGTTAAATAATGGATATACCATTAATGATCATGAGAAGATTGCAAAACTGTTTTCTCAATATCATGTTCCATTTGTATTAAGTGGACATATACATTGTCAAAATATTAAAACGATTCAGGGAATCTATGATATTGCGTCTTCATCATTATTGGATGCTCCACTTCAATATGGCATTATTGAATTGAATCAGGATCAAATGAACTATCATACTCAGTCATTATCAATTTCAGTCAATGCAGATGAGTATTTTGATACAGTTTCTGCAAATAAATTCGGTAAATCTTTACAGGGAATATCAGATACTCAAAAAAGAACAGCGATTCAAGATGTATTGGTGAAAGCCAATCGTTACTATTTTACTGGTAACATCAATCAATATGTAGATGAACTTCGCTCTAGCGATGGTTATCAATATTTACAAAATGAAGATTTAAGTTTTTATCAACAGTATTTAGAAAGTATGTTAAAGGAAACAGAATCTTCACAGTCATTACAATTATCACTTACAATGAAGAAATAACTTTTGACTAGAAACAAGTTGTGATAAAATAAAAGAAGATAATAAGGAGGAAGAAAAATGAGATTAGGTGCAATTGAAGCCGGTGGGACAAAGTTTGTTGTTGCTATTGGAAATGAAAATGGAAATGTTTTAGAAAGAGATTCTTTTCCAACAACAACACCACAAGAAACAGTTGAAAATATTTTTAAATTTTTTGATGGAAAGGACATTGAAGCTTTAGGATTAGGATGTTTTGGACCTATTGATCCTGATTTAAAGAGTCCAACATATGGATATATTACAACAACACCTAAACCAGGGTGGACAAACTATAATATTGTAGGAGCTTTACAGGAACATTACCCTAATTTGCCAATTGGTTTTGATACAGATGTGAATGGTGCAGCACTTGGTGAAGCATACTTTGGTGCAGCCAAAGGATTAGATAGTGCTTTATATTTAACAATTGGAACTGGAATTGGTGGAGGAGCCATTGTGGAAGGAAACCTTGTTCATGGTTTACTACATCCAGAAATGGGACACATGATTCTAGAACAAAGAGAAGACGATACTTATAAAGGAAAATGTCCATATCATGGAACTTGCTTTGAAGGTTTAGCAGCAGGACCAGCCATTGAAGAAAGATGGGGAATAAAGGGAAGTGAATTACCTGAAGATCACCCTGCATGGGATTTAGAAGCATGGTATATTGCTCAGGCATTAGCAATTTATGTTTTAACAATTTCACCAAAGAAGATTATTTTAGGTGGAGGAGTTATGCATCAAAAACAATTATTCCCAATGATTCATAAATATCTTCAAGAAAGATTAAATGGTTATGTTCAAAAAGATGAAATTACAACAGATGCTGTTCAGGATTATGTTGTATATCCAGGATTAGGAGATAATGCAGGTGTTTGTGGTGCATTAGCACTTGCAAAAATGGCTAACGAAAGATAAGGGAGTTCATCCCTTTTTCTTGTTTTTAAGACTTGACAGCATATTTTTCCAGTTATAAAGTATAGAATAAGAAAATGGAGGAAATCAAATGAGTAAAAAGTTATATAGATCAAAACGCGATGTCATGGTATGTGGTGTCTGTGGTGGAATTGCTGAATATTTTGACATTGATCCTACAATTGTCAGATTAATTGCAGTTGCGCTTATTTTAAGTTGGGGTACAGGTCTATTTGCTTATTTAATAGGTGCTGTTATTATCCCTAAAAATCCATATCAATAATAGGATTGATTTCATTTTTAACAATAAGGTATTCTATCTTATTGTTTTTTATTTGATAAAAAAAGATATCCTCAAGGATATCTATAAAAATAATATATCAGATCTGTTTTGACTTTATGATTTTCTATGAAAAGAAAACTGTGTGGGAATACATTTTCCACGAGGGTTATCCAGATGATATTGTTGTGCCCATTTTTTAAAATGACGATCTAAATATTTGGTACGTGCATAGTTATCTGGCATATCTGTATATAATTGAAGAATATGCAAAGGATCATTGATTGGGATAGGAAAAGATGAAACTGTCTCAAAAAATGAAAGAAGGGTATCATGATTCATGATTTGAAAAGCATATTCTTCTTTGGGTGTGATGATATTGATATCCACATAGTAATTCATATAGATGCTTAAAATGTTTAACATTTGCATCATAGAGCACATGGAAATATTGATTTCCTGGATATCCTGAAATGCAATGGAATAGTCTTGAAAATATATGTGACTATGATCCCAAAGTAATAATTCATAAGCACTTTTGATATCATCGTCTTGAGTGAGTTGTACCTGATAACGTGTTGTCATAATGATTCTCCTTGATAATTGAAATGATGTGGAATGATGACACATAAGGATTGTTTTTTAACACTGACATGAATGGGAAAGGTTGTTCCTTTTTCTCCATCAACATCGTATATAATATCCTTATCACATGCAATAGTTAATTCTTTAGCTTGTACATAAGTAATAAAAGGACTCTTTTCATGACTGTTTAATTTATAATCTTTAAATAAAGAAATTAAATCCGTAGTAGAACAATTTTTAATAATTAATAAATCTAATTGACCATCTTGAACATTCGCATGAGGTGTAATGTCTTTAAAGCCACCTACCTGTGAAGTGTTTGTAATAATAAACAGTTTGGCATCTTCTTCAAAAGTTTGATCATCAGCAGTGATTTTTAAATGCAATGAAGTATGCAGTTGGGTAGGTAATTGTCTTATACCACTGATATAATAAGCTAAAGGACCAAATCTTTCTTTATCAGCTTTTGAAACCTGAAAACTAATATCACTAAACATGCCTCCAGCAATTACATTTGCAAAATAATGTTCATTCACTTTTCCAATATCTACTTTCATTATCTGAAAATCTTCAATCATTTGAATAAAATCATCCGTATCATGAGGTAAATGTAAATGGTTGGCAAAGTCATTCACTGTTCCTCCTGGTAATATCGCAAGAGGAGTCTGTAAATGGTTTTCAATAAAACCATTAATGATTTCATTGACTGTGCCATCACCACCAACACTGACCACAAAATCATAATCATCATCTTTTAATTTTAAACAATATTGATAAGCATCATCTTTCTTTTCCGTATAGAAGACATCAATTGTAGAAACCAGCTTTTTTAAAATCATTTGACCAATGATCTGATCCAGTTTTTTTTGAATTGTCTTTGTGCCGGCACTGGGATTAATGATAAATAAACATTTCATAATGAACACTCCTTATTTTTATTTTACCATTAATCAAAAAGAAGATAAACCTAAAATGGAATATCTTCTTTCGCATAGACATTATTACGGATTAGTCTTAATAAAAGTTCAACACCTTTTTTCATCATATGAATAGAAACAAATTCATAAGGACCATGACAATAGAAGCCACCTGTTCCAAGGTTAGGACAAGGAAGTCCTGAAAATGAAAGACGGGCACCATCTGTTCCACCACGAATAGGTGTAATACGAGGCTGTAAGCCAATATCCTGCATAGCAATTTCAACCTGTTCTACAATATGAGGATGATCTTTGATAACATCTTTCATATTGAGATATTGTTCATGCATCGTGATATGAATAGCTTCATAGCCATAAAAACTATTCAAATAAGCTTGGATACGTGAAAAATCATTAAGCTGTTGTTTCAGTTTTAAATAATCATGGTTACGTACAATATATTCTAATCGTGTTTGTTCACAATTTCCCTGCATATGTGTTAAATGATGGAAACCTTCATATCCTTCAGTGAATTGAGGCTTCTGCCCAGATGGTAACATGTGGTGAAATTCCATAGCCACTTCCTGTGAATTCACCATTTTGTCTTTGGCACTGCCAGGGTGAATGCTTTTTCCAATGATTTCAACAAGTACCTGATAGGCATTGAAGTTTTCAAAGTGAAATTCATTAATATCGCCACCATCAATTGTATAGGCATAGTCAGCCTGAAAAATATCAAGATCAAAATGCTCAGTGCCACGTCCGACTTCTTCATCAGGAGTAAAGGCAATCATAATATCATTATGTTTAAATTCAGGATGTTTATACATATATTCTGCCATACTCATAATAATCGCAATTCCAGCTTTATCATCACCACCTAAAAGTGTTGTTCCATCAGTTGTAATCAGATCATGTCCAATCACTTTATTTAAATCAGGGAATTCTCTTGGTGATAATAAACGGTCATTTTGAAAAGGAATGTCTTGTCCTTTGTAATGACGAATGATTTGGGGATGAATATGTTCACCACTGGCATCAGGGGAAGTATCCATATGGGCAATAAAGCCTATAACATCACCTTGGTGATCATTGTTAGATGGAATCTTTCCATAAACAACACCATATTCACTCATTTCCACATCAACCAATCCTAAAATACGCATTTCTTCTATTAAAAATTGAGCAAATTCTTTTTGATTGGCAGAAGAAGGTGAAGTGGTTGAATATGGATCAGATTGTGTTGGGAAACTGACATATTTTAAAAATCTGTTTTCTATTTTCATTTTTCATAACCTTCTCTCTTTATCATGATTATATCATAGGAATCATATTTTTTACTAGCCAAATGTCATGAATATGATTATAATAGGGAGCGGAGGTTAAAAAGATGGCAAAATATTATGCAGTGAAAAAAGGAAGAAAAACTGGTGTTTTTTCGACATGGGAAGAATGTCAGTCAATGGTGAATGGTTTCAAGGGAGCAGTATATAAATCATTTCCTACATTCAATGAAGCTCAGGCGTATTTAGATGAACAGCCTCAATCTTTTGATGGTTATGGACTGATTGCATATGTAGATGGCAGTTATAATCAAAAGACAAAAGAATATGGTTATGGCTGTATTTTAATTGAAGGCCAAAAAGTGATTTTGAAAGTCAATGGTAAAGGCAGCCATCCTGATTATGTCAGTATGCGTAATGTGGCTGGTGAAATTGCGGGTGCACATCAGGCAATCTGTTATGCGATTGAACATTGCTATCCTATGATTTGTATCTATTATGATTATGAAGGTATAGAAAAATGGGCCAATCATCAATGGCAGGCCAATCGTCCTGGAACAAAGGCTTATCAGTCATTTATTGATGCCAGTCGTCAAAAGATTGATATTCGCTTTATAAAGGTTTTGGCACATAGTGGGGACTTCTATAATGAGATGGCCGATCAGTTGGCTAAAAAAGCAGTAGGTATAGCATGAGTGAAAAAATAACTGTTTTTGATATTGAAGTTTTAAATCAGGATCCCGCGAGTTTATGTGCCATTGGTATTGTAGAAATTCAAAATCAAGAAGTCATTTCAACATATTATGCCTTAGTGAAACCTAAAAATTTAAGTTTTGATAGCTATCGCTATAAAATACATCAAATTAGACCTCAATCATTGTATAAAGAAAAAACATTTGGAGAAGTATGGAAAGACATTCATCATTATTTTGAAAATACGATTGTTGTTTCTCATGATATTCAAGGTGATATGATGAATTTAAGGGCAGCCCTTAAACAGAATCATATTCCATATCCACGATTACTTATGTCCTGTACAAATGTTTTGGCACATCTTGTTTATCCAAATCTTCAAAAATATAATCTTAAAGATCTATCTCAAATGAATGGTTTTGCATTTCAGGCTCATCATGCTTTAGAAGATGCGAAAGCTTGTGCTTATCTGTTGATTCAAATGATGGAACGTGAAGATGTAGACAGTTTATATGCTTTGCATCAGAAGTATCATTTAGAATTTGGTGAGATGAAGGAAAACTATTATCGAAATATTATGTCAGCTGAATCAGCAACGCAATTATTAGAAATGAATCAAAAAGAAGATGCTTTGTTGTATCATCAATCAATCTGTTTTACTGGTAAATTATCTATGCCTCGAGAATTATTGGAAGAAAAAACAAAAGAAGTCTGTGCCTTATCAACCAATCAGGTCAGTACCCAAACCAATTATCTGGTTATTGGTGGTAAAGGTTATCATAAAGTACGTTTTGGCAAAGACAATAAAAAAGTTCAGAAAGCTTTACAGTTAATGAAACAGGGACAAGATTTAAGAATTATTCATGAAAAAGAATATTTAAAACTTTTAGAGGGGAGAAAAGAATGTCTGTAAATATAAGAGTGGCTAAAAAAGAAGATGCGCGTGCTATTTTAGATATTTATGCCCCTTATGTTCTATCGACCAATATTACTTTTGAATACGATGTTCCTTCTTTAGAAGATATGACAAATCGTATTTGTCAAACATTAGATTCATATCCTTATTTAGTTGCAGAAGTTCAAGGTCAGATTGTTGGTTATGCTTATGCCTCTTCTTTTCATAGTCGAGCTGCTTATCAATGGGGGAGTGAATTATCTATTTATTTAGATCAGCATTATCATGGACAGGCGATTGGAAAAAAACTTTATCAGGTTTTATTGGCACTGTTAAAGTGCATGCATATTCAAAATGTCTATGCCTGTATTACTCATCCCAATGTCAAAAGTGAAAGATTTCATGAATCATTACAGTTTCAGTATGTGGGATGTTTTCATCGCGCGGGATATAAAGCCAAACAATGGCATGATGTCATCTGGATGGAAAAAGCTATTGGAGATCCTCATCGTGTAGAATCTTTTATTCCTTTTTCGAAGCTATCCCTTCAACAAATTGAATCATGTCTAGGTTTATGTTATGATAAATAAAATGAGGTGAAAAAATGGATACATTAATTATCGGAAGTGGTTTTGCTGGAAGTGTTGTGGCGAGAGTTTTAGCCCAGCGTGGTGAAAAAGTCAAGATTATTGAAAAAAGAGATCATATAGGTGGAAACTGTTATGATGAATATGATGAATATGGTGTTCTGGTTCATAAATATGGACCTCATATCTTTCATACAAATAATAAAGACGTTTATGATTTTTTATCACGTTTTACAAAATGGTATGATTACCGTCATGAAGTTGTTGGAAATGTTTATGGAAAGATTATTCCAATTCCATTTAACTTGAATACATTAATGATTGTTTTTGGTCAAGAAAAAGGTGAACGTTTAAAACAGGAATTGATTGATGCTTATGGTGAAAATGCAAGAGTTCCTATTTTAGAATTACAGAAAAATCCATCTTCAGGAATTCAGGAAGTGGCTCAATATGTTTATGAAAATATATTTTTAAAGTATACAATGAAACAATGGAATCAAAAACCTGAAGAAGTTGATCAAAGCGTCACTGCCAGAGTACCAGTTTTGATTTCTTATGATAATCGTTATTTTCAAGATCAATATCAGGGAATGCCACTAGAAGGATATACAAAGTTATTTGAAAATATGTTGAATCATGAAAACATAGAAATTGAATTAAATAAGGATGCCAAGGAAGATTTATCTTTTGATATGCAAACACATCAGGTTTATTATCAGGGACAACTGTGGCAGGGAAAAATTATTTTTACGGGTGCTATTGATGATTTCTTTGATCATTGTTTAGGAAGATTGCCATATCGTTCATTACGCTTTGAGTATGAACATTATCCTGAAGATCACTATCAAAGTCATGGTGTTGTCAATTATACCGTCAGTGAAGATTTTACACGTATTACAGAATTTAAATATTTAACAGGTCAAGAGATTTCTGGAACAACTATTGTTAAAGAATATCCAGAAATATATCGTAATGAAACTCAAGTTCCTTATTATGCTATTTTATCTCCAGAAAACTTAATGATGTATCAAAAATATGTGGATTATGTGAAACCATTTTCTCACTTTTACTCGTTAGGGCGTTTAGCACAATATAAATATTATAATATTGATGGCATTGTAGAAGAAGCTTTAAAACTTGTTAAAACATTGTAGGAGGATGTTATGAAATATTTAAGTATTGCGATTCCATGTTATAACTCACAGGATTATATGGATAAAGCGATTGAATCATGTTTAATTTTAAAAGATGATGTAGAAATTATTATTGTTGATGATGGTTCTAAAGATAGAACAGCCCAGATTGGTGATGACTATGCCTCTTTATATCCTGATACAATCAAATGTATACATCAGGAAAATGGGGGACATGGTCAAGCTGTAAATACAGGTTTAAAAAATGCAACAGGACTTTATTTTAAAGTTTTGGATAGTGATGATTGGTTTGACCAGTCTTCACTTGTTAAAGTGATAGAAACAATTAAACAGTTACATCAAAAAGATAAAGATGTCGATATGTTTATTGCAAATTATGTATATGAAAAACCAAGTGCCAATAAATCTAGTGTGATTAAATATACAAATGCATTGCCACAAAATAGAACATTCAGATGGTATGATTTAAAACATTTTTACCCACAACAGAATTTATTAATGCATAGTGTTATTTATCGTACACAGTTATTAAGAAATTGTAATTTACAATTACCAAAACATACATTTTATGTTGATAATTTATTTGTTTATCAGCCTTTACCTTATGTCAATACGCTGTATTATTTAAATGTTGATTTATATCGTTATTATATTGGTAGGGAAGATCAGTCTGTTAATGAAAAAGTGATGATTTCACGTATTGATCAACAGATTAAAGTCAATAAGATGATGATAGATTGTTGTGATGTGATGAAATTAAAGAGTCGTAAACTGAGAAATTATATGGTGAAATATTTAACGATGATTACAACTGTATCAACAGTTTTACTGATTAAATCAGGAACACCTGAACATTTACAAAAGAAAAATGAATTATGGCAGTATTTAAAAAATAAAAATCCTGAACTTTATAAAGCTATTAAACATACATTTTTAGGTTCTATGATGGAAATGGATGGACATGTTGGTAAGAAAATGATTACAACAGGATATGCTATTTCTAGAAAGCTGTTTGGATTTAATTAATGAAGAATTTGTTATATCGTTATCGTCATGCATGGGTATTTACATATTTTATTCTTTATTTACCATGGTATTTTGGATTACAGTTAAGGGATATTTCTTTTCATGATGTTTATACAAGTATAGATGCATGTATACCTTTTGTTTCATGGTTTATTTATCCTTATATTTACTGGTTCCTTTTTGTAGCAGGGACAATTGCCTATTTGTTTTTTACACATCGTCGTGATTTTTATAAATGTGTTGCATTTTTGTTTATAGGAATGACCATTTGTTTGATTATTTTTACAATATATCCAACAAGTTTTGATCATCGTCCTGTGATTGAACAGAATTCTTTATCTATGAATCTTGTTCAGTTTATTTATCATGCTGATAAGAGTCAAAATGTATTTCCTAGTATTCATGTCTATAATTCTATTGGATGTGCATTGGCTTTGATATTGTGTCCAGATTTTAAACAATCTAAAGGTATAAAAATATTTGCATCTGTTTCAGCTATTATGATTACTTTATCAACGATGTTTATTAAACAGCATTCTATATTGGATGCTGTGGCAGCAATATTATTGGCTATTATTTTGTATATTCTGATTTATAAAAAAGATATTTTTCAGATAGAAAAACGGGTTTCTCTCAAGTAGAGAAACTTTTTTTTAATATGATAAAAGTCAGTACAAATAGATTAAATTCACATATGATAATATAAAAATGATAATATGATTTGTGTATAGGGGTATTTTATGGTTAAATATAAAGAAAAAGAGAAGGTGAAGAATATGGAAAAAACATTAATTGATAGAATATTAGAAATGGATCCAGCAGCACGACATCCTTTGAATGTCATTGTGAACTATCCTGGATTACATGCTATGTTTTTATATCGTATTTATCATTTTTTATGGAAATGTCACTTCAAGCTCATTGCACGTCTATTGAGTCAAATTGCGCGTTTTTTAACAGGGATTGAAATTCATCCTGGAGCAACTATTGGAAAACGTTTCTTTATTGATCATGGAATGGGAGTCGTTATTGGTGAAACAACAATCATTGGAGATGATTGTACTTTATATCAGGGTGTGACATTAGGGGGAGTTGGAACTGGTGAACATAAAGTTAAAAGACATCCGACTTTAAAAAATAATGTCATGGTATCAGCTGGGGCCAAAGTCATTGGGGATGTCACGATTGGTGATAATAGCATTATTGGGGCTTCTTCAGTAGTATTAAAAGATGTGCCAGCTAATTGTACAGTTATTGGTATTCCTGGCAGAATTGTAAAGGAAAATGGTGAAAGAGTAGATAAAGCATTATAAACTATGATGTTATATGATAACTTATAGTATTGTTTTTGTATGAGATGAATTCATTTATTTATATTTTATTCATAAAAAACCTCCTGCTTCATAAAAATGAAATAGGAGGTTTTATTAATGTCTATTGAGATACAGGCAGCTTTATATTATTATGATTTGGGTTTGTTAAAGAGAGAAAATCATTTATATTGCTTAG
>DGYFI06203__coassemble_975_pt1 | contig 47542 bp, 50 predicted proteins | sample DGYFI06203__metabat2_low_PE_023 | metagenome-assembled genome bin DGYFI06203 | reverse complement strand
AAATGGGTTTTCCTAAAGGATTTTTATGGGGTGGAGCAGTTGCTGCCAACCAATGTGAAGGTGCTTATCTAGAAGATGGAAAAGGTTTATGTGTGCCTGATATGTTATTAGGTGGAGATGTGAATACACCAAGAACATTTTTACCAAAAACAGATCCTACAGCCTTTTATCCAAGTCATGAAGCTGTAGATTTCTATCACCATTATAAAGAAGATATTGCTATGTTTGCTGAAATGGGATGGAATGTTTTTAGATTTTCAATTAACTGGGGACGTATTTTCCCTAATGGTGATGATGAAGAACCAAATGAAGCAGGTTTGAAGTTTTATGATGATGTGATTAATGAATGTCATAAACATGGAATGGAACCTTTGATTACTTTATGTCACTATGAAATTCCATGGAATATTGTCACAAAATATAATGGGTTTACTGATCGAAGAGTGATTGATTTATTTGTAAAGTATGCAACAACATGCTTTAAACGATATAAGGATAAAGTGAAATATTGGTTAACTTTTAATGAAATCAATATTGCATGTATGGGTGAAGGAGGAATTGGAAATCTTTATGGTTTAGGAATGATGGATCCTGAAGATGTCAATTCATATCATCGTATTCCATTGGATGAATTAAAGAGTGATCCACAAAAAATGTTTGAAGCATTACATAATGAATTTGTTGCCAGTGCATTAACTGTGAAAGCAGGACATGAAATTAACCCTGATTTTATGATAGGAAACATGATTGCTCATACAACAGTTTATCCATTGACACCAAATCCTAAAGATATTTTAGCTGCATATGATGAAGATGATTTCAAGAACAATTTCTGTGGTGATGTTCAGGTTCGAGGTGAATATCCATCATATATGTGGCGCTATTTTAAAGAAAACGGTATTGATACTTCTTATACTACTGAAGAAGATAAGAAAATTTTAAAAGAAGGAACAGTTGACTTCTATACATTCTCATATTATCAATCTAACTGTATCACTGTAAATAAGGATGTAGAAATGGCTAAAGGTAATATGACAGTTGGTGCTAAAAATCCTTATTTAGAAGCAAGTGACTGGGGATGGCAAATTGATCCAGATGGTTTACGTTATACATTAAAATTATTGAATGGCCGTTACCCACATACACCATTAATGATTGTTGAAAATGGACTTGGAGCATTTGATAAGGTTGAAGAAGATGGTTCTATCCATGATGATTATCGTATTGCCTACTTAAGACCACATATTGCTGCTATGAAAGAAGCTATTGAAGATGGTGTCCCATTAATTGGTTATACAACTTGGGGACCAATTGACTTGGTTTCAGCAGGAACAGGACAATATGCAAAACGTTATGGATTTGTTTATGTGGATAGACATGATGATGGAACAGGAGATTTTTCTAGAAGTCGTAAAGACTCATTTTATTGGTATAAAAAAGTTATTGCATCTAATGGAGAAGATTTAGATTAAGTAAAAAAAGGACATTTAGAAATGTCCTTTTTAAGTATTCATATGTTAGCGAATGTTTAACGCTTATTTTTTCCAATCTTCTAGCATTTTTAAAGCTTGGTCTAAAACTTTTTCACCGTCCATCATACCATAAGTACGCATGTCAATAACATCAACAGGGATAGCGTTTTTAACTTGTTCTTTGATAGAATTTAAACGGAAACGAACTTGAGGTCCAATAAGTAAAACATCACATGGATCAGCAGCATATTCTGTTGTAAGAGCAGTTTCACTAACAGCCCAAATTTTAGCTTCTAAACCTCTTTCTTTTGCAGCTTTTTGCATTCTTGTGACAAGTAAGCTAGTTGACATACCAGCGCTACATGCTAACATGATTTTAACCATATCAAGATTCCTCCTTATTTATAATATTTCTATATAAATATTATACACCTATCTTATCAATTATGAAATAACAAAGATTAAATTTCATAAAATTATTGACTTATGTGACACTCTTGATTACCATAATAAAGAAAATAAAAGTAAAGGAAATCATATATGAAAAAGAAAGATATTATTTTTATTATTGGCTTATGTATTGTGATTGGCGCAATCTATTTTATTTATCAACTGACTCAAGATAAAAAAGGTGGTATTATAGAAATCCATTATCATGATGAAATGATTGAAACAATAGATATATCAAAGAATCAGACATATACTTTTAAAGGAGATTATGGTGAATTTCATTTAGAAGTGCAAGATCATCAATATCGTGCAGTCAATGTTGATTGTCCTAATCATGATTGTGAAAAAGTTGGTTGGGTTAAAGAAGGAAGTTCAAAAAGTATTATATGTGTACCAAATCAGATTTATGTTGTACAAGCAAATGTAGAAGCACAATACTAATCAAGAAAAACTGTGAATTAAGAAATTGTTCATAGAGAATTCATAAGTTCTCGGTAGTATATAAGTGTCTTAAGACAAGACATATAATATGATAAAATATAGACGATCCCTCTCCCTATATACCAATTCGTCTATAAAAGTAAAAAGAACGTTTCCCCACGTTCTTTTTTGTGTTTAAAATGGCAATATTAAAAAAGTTCACATAAAGTTCTTATGAAATTCACAATGAATTCATATGGCTGGGTTAATATATAAGTGTCTTAAGACAAGACATATAATATGATAAAATATAGACGACCCCTCTCCCTATATATCAAATTCGTCTATAAAAGCAAAAAGAACGTTTCCCCACGTTCTTTTTATTTTTATATAAGATGAAAATGTTCTAAAGCATGTTGAATACCATCCTGGTTAACAGGGGTTGTTATGTAAGTGACTTGGTCCAATAAAAGAGGATGACTATTTCCCATAGCAACTGATTCATGTGTATAAGTTAACATAGGTAAATCATTAAGGGAATCACCCATACTTATAGTGTCTTTTAAGGTATATCCAAGATAATCAATCAAGTATTGAATACCAGTTGCTTTAGAATATGGAAGAGGCACAATTTCTAAGAAATCAATATCTCTTTGAATAATAAGAAAGTCGTTTTCTAATGCTTTTTTAAAGGCTTCAATTGGTGTGTCAGGTTGATACCAGACAGTGAGTTTATCAAAAGGAACATCCTCATGACTAGAAAAATTGTGAACTTGAAAATGAAGATCCTGATATTTCTTTTTAATAGCTTGAATAAAAGGGTGCTTTAAATGTTGTGAAAAATAAACACCACTTTTTCCTTCTAACATTGCATCGACCTGATATTGATCAATGCTTTGAATCACTTTTTTTCTTAGTTCAAAATCTAATTCAGTATGAAATAATATTTTTTGTTGATATTCGATATAGGTTCCACAACCACAGACATATCCATCAAAAGGAAGATCAGTGATGATCTTATCAATTGTAGAAATAGGACGACCGGTATTAATAAAACAAAGATGACCATTTTTTTGAGCTTTTTCAATAGCTTCAATTGTAGAGGCTGGCACAGATCCATTCTGTTCATCCAACAAAGTCCCATCTATATCAAAAAATATAATTTTTTTATTCATAAAACATTTCTCCTTTTTTCATATCATAAGCTATGAATCCTATAGTGGTCAAGAGATAATGATGATGTTGTATTGCGAAAAAATTATCCCTGTGATATAATTTTTTAAACTACGAGAGGGGTTGATCGAAATGTATAAGATTTTACACAAAGAAAAATTAAATGATGTTGTAGAGTTAATGGTTGTTCATGCACCCCATGTTGCGAGAAAATGTGAACCAGGACAGTTTATCATTTTAAGAGTGGGTGATGATGGAGAAAGAATCCCATTGACAATTGCTGATTATGATAGAGAAAAAGAAACAATTACGATTATTTATCAAATTGTTGGATATTCTACAAAAGCATTATCTTTATTAAATGAAGGTGATGAAATTACAGATTTTGTAGGACCTTTAGGAGAACCAACAAAATTACATGCTTCAAAACATGTTATTGGTGTTGCTGGTGGTGTAGGAAGTGCACCACTTTATCCACAGTTAAGAGCTTTAGCACAAATGGGTGTTGAGGTTGATGTGATTATTGGTGGAAGAGAAGCACAATATGTTTTATGGGCTGATGAATTTAGAAAGTTCTGTAAAAATGTTTATATAACAACAGATGATGGCTCACTTGGTAGAAAAGGCTTTGTAACTCAAGTGTTAGCTGATTTGATTGAACAAGGTGAAGAGATTGATGAAGTGATTGCGATTGGACCAGTGCCAATGATGAAAGCAGTTGTTGCTGTTACAAAACCCCATAATATAAAAACATCTGTTTCTTTAAATCCAATTATGATTGATGGAACAGGTATGTGTGGATGTTGTCGTGTAACTGTTGATGGTAAAATTAAGTTTGCTTGTGTTGATGGACCAGATTTTGACGGGTTACAAGTTGATTTCGATGAACTGATGGCACGTCAAAGAATGTTTAAAGAAGAAGAACATCAAATGGATGAAAAAGCAAATCGTATGTGTAATTTAATGGGAGGTGTTCAATAATGCCTAATATGTCATTAGAAAAGGTGAAAATGCCTGAACAGGAACCTCAGATTAGAAATCAGAACTTTAAGGAAGTTGCATTAGGATATACAAAAGAACAGGCTATGGAAGAAGCTACAAGATGTTTAAATTGTAAACATAGTCCATGTAAGAATGGTTGTCCAGTCGGTGTACCTATTCCTGAATTTATTGCCGAAGTTGCAAAAGGAAACTTTGAAGAAGCATATGACATTATTACACAGGAAAATGCTCTTCCAGCTATTTGTGGACGTGTCTGTCCTCAAGAAAATCAATGTGAAGGGAAATGTGTTCGTGGCATCAAAGGAGAATCAGTAGGAATTGGACGATTAGAAAGATTTGTTGCTGATTATCATCGTGAGCATGGTCAAAAGAAAGATAATCATATTGAAAAGAATGGAAAAAAGGTTGCCGTTGTCGGAAGTGGACCTGCAGGTATGACTTGTGCAGGAGAATTAGCGAAAAAAGGATATGATGTGACTGTTTTTGAAGCTTTGCATAAAACAGGTGGCGTTTTATCATATGGAATCCCTGAATTCCGTTTGCCTAAAGATTTGGTACAAAAGGAAATTGATGGTGTTGCTGATTTAGGTGTCAAATTTGAAACAAACGTTGTTGTTGGACGTTCTATGACAATTGATGAATTACAAGAAGAAGGTTATGAAGCTATCTTTGTTGGAAGTGGAGCTGGACTTCCTCGTTTCCAAGGTATTCCTGGTGAAAATTTAAATGGTGTTTATGCAGCTAATGAATTTTTAACACGTGTCAATTTGATGAAAGGTTATGAATTCCCAAATCATCCGACACCAGTGAAAATTACTGAAACAGTTTGTGTTATTGGGGCTGGAAATGTCGCAATGGATGCTGCAAGAACCGCAAAACGTTTAGGAGCAAAAAATGTATATATTGTTTATCGTCGTGGTGAACAAGAAATTCCAGCCAGAGCTGAAGAAGTACATCATGCTAAAGAAGAAGGTATTATTTTCAAGTTGCTTACAAATCCAGTCAAAATTGAAGGAGAAGATGGTTGGGTTAAATCTATGGAATGTGTAGAAATGGAACTTGGAGAACCTGATGAAAGTGGTAGAAGAAGACCAGTTGTTAAGGAAGGTTCAAACTTTGTTATTGAAACGGGAACAGTAATTGTTTCTATTGGTCAAAGTCCTAATCCATTAATCAGACAGACAACACCTGGTTTAGATACTCAAAAATGGGGTGGAATCATTGTGGATGAAGAAACAATGAAAACATCTAAAGATGGTGTTTATGCTGGTGGCGATGTTGTCACTGGAGCAGCTACAGTTATTTTGGCTATGGGAGCTGGTAAAAAAGCAGCTCAAGCGATTGATGAAGCATTAAAACAAAAATAAAACAGGAAAATGAAGTGATCTTTATGATTGGATTATCCAAATCATAAGGGTTGCTTCATCAATCCTGTTTTTTTTATTTATCTAAGATATATAGATTTTAAAAAATTGATTATTTCAGTTGATAAACACGAAGTTTATCATATGATTTTTGTTAGAAATTATAAAGCTTGACATGATTCTCTTTCTACTAAATAACATGGGAGTTGAATACGCATTGGTAAGAGTTTGGTATGATCTTTAATAGCCTGATGAAGTAATCTGGCCCCAAATTGTCCCATATCAAATGCAGGAGCATAAAAAGTTGTAAGAGGCGGATATGTATAATTGCTGGCATCAATATTATCAAAACCAATAATAGAAATATCGTCAGGAATATGGAAACCATAATCATTCAAAGCTTTCATTGCGCCCATCGCAATCGGATCACTGGCAGCAAAAAGAGCTGTTGGTAAATGATGAGATTGAATCATGTTTGACATCATAGCATAACCTGATTCACTGGTAAATTCTCCTTCAATCATATAATCCTCATATTCTATTTGATATTCTTTAGCATATTTGATAAAAGATTTTTTTCTTATATCATCATAAGCTTGTCCATCATCTAAATATTCAACAGCACCAAGATAACCAATCTTTTGATGACCTAGATTTGTTAAATATGTCAGAGCTTGCTTTAAAGCTAAATCAAAATCTAAAACAATCGAACATTCTTTTAAATTTTCATAATCCATATCCAATAAAATAATAGCATCATTATATTTTTTTAAAGTTTCAATATGACTTTTACTAAATTTACCTAGGCAAATAATCCCATCAATTCCCTTTAAAGACTTTTCAATGTTCACATCATCTTTAAATATTCTTCTTAAAATAATTCCGTTTTTTGCACAATAATCTTCTACACCATGACGTAAAGTTAAGTAGTAGGGATCATTGATTTCCTGTTGTAAAGAATACCATTGAATCAGACAAATATGAATACCAGGGTCGTTTTTCTTTTTCTTTTGGTATTGCAGTGTTTTTGCGGCTTCTAAGACATTTTCTCTTGTTTGTTGAGGAACGCTTAATGTAGGATCATTGTTTAAGATGCGGGAAACTGTCGCAATTGAAACTTGAGCCATTTGGGCAATATCTTTTAAAGTGGCCATAATTACCTCCTTGTTTTCTATATTATATAGGAAAATGTTATAAAAAGCCATGAAATTCATAGAATAACTTTATAAGTAAAATTTTACTTAAAAATAAGTAAATAATGTTTGAAGTTTTGTTGAAAGCGTGGTATGGTATAGGTAAGAAAAGGGAGGGTCAAAATATGAACCATGAGATTAATCAGTTAATACAATTTGGGTTAGATCATCATCTGATTCAAGAGGAAGATGTGGACTATACAGTCAACTTACTGTTGGATTTATTAAAAATGAATGAATTTTATAAAGAAGATATTCATGAAACGATTAGTGACAGTACAGGTATTTTAGAAAAGATGTTAGACTATGCAGTGGATAAGGGAATTATTGAAGATAGTATTGTGGAAAAAGATTTATTTGATACACGCATTATGAATTGTCTGATGCCTAGACCTAGTGAGGTGATTCGAGAATTTCGTCAACGCTATGCCCGTTCTCCTCAGGATGCGACAAAGTATTTTTATCAGCTTTCTATTGATTCTCATTATATTCGTAAAAACAGAACGGACCAGAATATTAAATTTCAAAAATATTATAAATATGGCAATATAGATATTACGATTAATCTGTCTAAACCAGAGAAAGATCCTAAAGATATTGCAAAAGCAAAGTTAGTCAAAACAAGTGGATATCCTCAATGTTTACTATGCAAGGAAAATGTAGGTTTTAGCGGTGATTTTAATCGTCCTGCCAGACAAAACCACCGTATTATTCCATTGAAATTAAATGATACAGATTATTATTTACAATACTCACCTTATGTTTATTATAATGAACATTGTATTGTTTTCAATAAAGAACATATTCCTATGGTGATTAATCAGGATACGTTTCAACATCTGTTATCCTTTGTTGAACAGTTTCCTCATTATATGTTAGGTTCTAATGCAGATTTACCAATTGTAGGAGGATCAATTTTAACACATGATCATTATCAGGGTGGATGTTATGAGTTTCCAATGAATAATGCAGATGTTATTAAAACAATGACATGGGACAAATATCCTGATTTAAAGATTGAAATATTAAAATGGCCACTTTCAACAATCAGAGTAACTTGCCAAGATTCACAAAAAATTGTTGAATTTGCGACAAAAACATTAAAAGCATGGAAGAATTATTCTAATCCATCTCTAGATATTCTTTCACACAGTGATCAAACACCACATAATACCATCACTCCAATCGCAAGAATGAAAAATCATGACTATCAAATGGATCTTGTCTTAAGAAATAATCGAACTTCTCAAGAACATCCTGATGGTATTTTTCATCCTCATGCTTCATTGCATCATATTAAAAAAGAAAATATTGGTTTAATAGAAGTGATGGGTTTAGCAGTTTTACCAGCACGCTTGAAAGTGGAATTGGAATTATTAAAAGACTGTCTATTAGGAAAAAAAGAAATCAGTGAATATCCTGAATTACAGAAACATGAATTATGGTATAATGAAATCAAAGAAAACTATCAGATTCAAGAAGATACGGTTGATGATGTTTTGAAAACAGCTCTCACAATAAAGTTTGTAGAAGTTTTAGAAGATGCTGGTGTTTTTAAAATGAATGATGAAGGTATTGAAGCGTTTTGTAGTTTTGTAGAGTCATTATGTAAGGAGGAGGATAATAATGATTGAAGTGATCAAACATATAGATGATCAAATTGATTTGATTTCTATGAAAAATGAACAATTAGAAGTTGTTGTATCCAATTATGGATGTACAATTATCAAAGTTATCATGGCAGATAAAAATGGACATAAAGATGATGTCGTTTTAGGTTATGATGATTTTACACAATACCAGACACTAGATGCTTATTTAGGAGCGTTGGTAGGAAGAGTTGCTAATAGAATTAAAGCAGGACAATTTCGTTTAAATGGTCAAGATTACCATTTGGCTGTTAATAACGGTCCTAACCATTTACATGGTGGGATCAAAGGATTTAGTTATCAGGTTTTTGATTACACAATTGAAGATGAACACACATTAAAACTTCACTATTTATCAAAAGATGGAGAAGAAGGTTATCCAGGTGATTTAGATTTAACAGTCATATATACATTAAAAGATGATACTTTAACAGCTCATTATCAGGCAACATCATCAGCAGATACACTTATTAATATTACAAATCATTCATATTTTAATTTGTCAGGACACAAAGAAAACATCTATCAGCATACTTTACAGATTCATGCATCCCAATTTGCCTGCGTTGACTCTGATGGTTTAACAACTGGTGAATTGAAAGATGTTGAAGGAACACCATTTGATTTCAGACAACCTGCACTTATTGGTGAAAGAGTAGAACAGGATGATGAACAGTTAAAAATTGGTAAAGGATTTGATCATCCATTTCTTTTTGATACGCAAAGCAATCAGGTGATTTTAACTCATGAGCCAACAGGAAGACAATTGATTGTATCAACAACTTTACCACAAGCTCAGATTTATACAGCTAATTATTTGGATGGAAGATTAGGAAAATATGGAGAACGCTATTATGCAAGAGATGCTGTATGTATTGAAACACAGAATATGCCTGATGCGATTCATTTAGAAGAACATCCAACAACACTATTAAAGAAAGGAGAAACATGTGATGAAATAACATCATATCAGTTTAAAGTTATTCAATAATGAAAAAAGCAAGTTTAATTATTCAAGATATTCAAAACAATGTTTATAATGATACATTTTTAGATATTTATGTTGATCAGGAACAATTAGAACATCAAAAATTAAGATATGTTCAAGCTATTGAAAAATTCATTGATTTATATGGTAATCAGGAAGTCAGCATTTATAGCACACCTGGAAGAAGCGAGGTTTGTGGGAATCATACTGATCATCAACATGGTGAAGTTTTAGCTGCAGCTATTAATTTAGATATCATTGCAGTGGTTGCAAAAGATGATACAAAGATTAAAATTTTATCTGATGATTATGATATTGAAGCTATTCACATTGATGATTTGACATTAAGAGAAAATGAAAAAGAGTCATCAGAAGGATTGATTCGTGGTATTCTTGCTAGATTCCAACAACTTCAATATAAAATTGGTGGCTTTGTGGGATATATGACAAGTGATGTTTTACAAGGTTCTGGATTATCTTCATCAGCTGCCTTTGAAGTGATGATTGGAACGATATTATCAGGTATGTATAATGATATGAAAGTAGATCCTGTCACAATTGCGAAAATTGGTCAATATAGTGAAAATGTTTATTTTGGAAAACCATGTGGATTAATGGATCAATGTGCCTGCTCAGTGGGAAGTTTGATTCATATTGATTTCAAGGATAATGAAAATCCTATTGTAGAAAAAATAAATGTTGATTTTCCACGTTTCCATCATAGTTTGTGTATTGTTGATGTCCATGCTTCACACGCTGATTTAACAGAAGATTATGCGTCTATTCCTGAAGAATTGAAAGAAGTCGATCATTTCTTCCATCAGGAATACTTAAGAGATGTGGACGAAAAAGAATTTTATGAACATTTAACTGAAGTCAGAGAAGCAGTCAATGACCGTGCTGTTTTAAGAGCCATTCATGTCTTTAAAGAAAATAAACGTGTTCAACAGGCTGTTCAGTCATTAAAACAGGAAGACTTTGATACTTTTAAGACAATTGTCAAAGCTTCAGGAGAAAGTTCATTTAAATATCTTCAAAATATTTATTCTAATCATTATGTTGGACAACAGGCTGTTTCTTTAGCTCTCGCATTGTCTGAAAATTTATTAGGAGCACATGGAGTATGTCGTGTTCATGGTGGTGGTTTTGCTGGAACAATTCAAGCTTTTGTAGAAGATGATTATGTTGAAGCGTATAAACAGGGAATTGAAAAATATTTTGGTGAAGGAAGCTGTCATATTTTAAAAATCAGAAAATATGGTGGTATGAAAGTTATTGATTAAAATGATAGGAGACTTAATTTCTATAAAAGAAGTTAAGTCTTTTGTTTTATAGTTTGGATTATGTTTGTTTTGTTATTGAATTTAAAATGATATAATAACATTAAGAAAAGTTATCACGAAAGAATTGAATATGATAATGATGTCATGAAAAGATTGTAGAAAAGGAAGTGGTTTTTGTGTATTGTCAGCATTGTGGAAAAGTGGTTCAGGAGGATATGCAGTATTGTCCAAATTGTGGCTATCCCTTACAAAATTCACCATATGTCTATCATGAAACAGATGCACCCAGTTTTTTATTTGCTCTGATATCCTTTTTTGCGCCACTTGCAGGATTGGTTTTATATATCATTTGGCGTAAAGACTTTCCTCAAAAAGCGAAGTCCTGTATGAATGGTATGATATGTGGCATCATTGCAGAAATTCTTGTCACAATCTTTTTGATGAGCTATCTTTCACAGAATATAATGGGAGTGATCATCAATATATGATTGATGCATCTATAGAAATTTCATAATTAGTTTTTATCATGATAAAAAAGCTATCTCTTTTTGAAAATATAGTGTATAATCACATTGGAGGCGAAATTCATGTATAAATTATTAGAACCCTATGCAAAGTTAGTTGATTTTTTAGGGGAGGCTTTAGGTGATAATGTGGAAGTAGCGCTTCATGATCTCACTTCCAAAGAACAGGAAATTGTTGCGATTGCGAATAGTCATATTTCTGGTAGAGAAATAGGTGCTAAATTATCTAATTTATCTATTCATTACTTAAAAACAAAACAATATAAAGATCATGATTATGTCATGAATTATAAAACAACAGGTAGTGATGGAAAATTACTTCGTTCAGCAACATACTTTATCAAAGAAGATGGGCAGGAAATGCCTGTAGGAATGCTTTGTGTCAATGTCAATATTTCTGATTATGAATATATGGAGACGACATTAAAAAGAATTCTTGGTATTAAAGAACGTAAAGACGTAGAATTTAAGCTTGATAATCCAATTGAGATTTTATCATCACCATTGGATGAAATGATTGATAAATATATTAAAGAATGCCTGGAAAAAATGGGCTTTCCAAGTTATTTTCTAGTTGAAAGATTAAATGTTGAAGAAAAGATCAAGGTTGTCAAATACTTACAGGAAAAAGGAACATTTAAAGTCAAGGGTGCAATTGTACTTGTTGCTGAAAAATTGGCTGTTAGTGAACCGACAATTTATCGTTATTTAAAGAAAATGTAGAGAAAGGGGATAGACATGAAAGATATTGTTTTTGTCAGTGGGCATAAAAATCCAGATAGTGATTCTATTTGTAGTGCGATTGCTTATGCCAATTATTTATTTACAATTGGACGTTATAATGCGGTACCAGTCAGATTAGGAGAAATTAATAAGGAAACGGAATATATTTTAAAAAGATTCCATACAGAGATTCCAGTTTTATTAAAAACTGTTAAACAGACAGTTGAAGACTTAGAATATGATAAAGTGACAGTCTTTTCAAAAGAATTAACATTAAAAACAGCATGGTCATTAATGAAACAGCAGAATTTAAAAAGTGCTCCTGTATTAGATGATCATAGTCAGTTATTGGGGTTATTATCAACTTCTAATATTATTGAAGGATATATGGACCAATGGGATAGTCAAATTCTAAAAGAAGCAAATACACCAATTGAAAATGTGATTGATACATTGGATGCAAGTATTCTTTATTTGGATAAACAGTTAAAGACAATCAAAGGTGAAATTCATATTGCCGCTATGACTGGCGAAGAAGCTAGTAAACGTGTGCATGAAAATGATGTTGTCATTGTAGGTGGAGATCGTGATGAAGCGATTGAACATTTAATGAATAAAAAGATATCATTGATTATTTTAACTGGATCACTTTCTATCTCTAAAGAATTATTACAGCGTTGTGCAGATGCACATATGAGTGTCATTTCAACACCATTTAATACATTCATGGCATCACAACAAATTATTCAGGCTGTGCCAGTAGAATATGTTATGCAAAAAGGTGGTTTAACAACTTTTTCAACTGATGATACAGTCGATTATGTTAAAGAAGTCATGAGTGAAACACGTTATCGTAGTTATCCAGTTATTGATTTTATGGGTAGAGTTGTTGGATCTATTTCACGTTATCAGGTGTTAAATGGAATGAAGAAGAAAGTCATTCAAGTCGATCACAATGAAAGAAGTCAGGCTATTGATGGCATTGAAGAAGCTGAAATTTTAGAAATCATTGACCATCATAGAGTTGCTGATATTCAAACAGTTGGACCAGTATTATTTAGAGCTGAACCAGTTGGATGTACTGCAACAATTGTAGCAAAATGCTATAAAGAATCTGGTGTTGAGATTCCTCAAGATATGGCTGGTTTAATGTTAGGGGCTATTATCAGTGATACATTGTTATTTAAATCTCCGACATGTACACCAACCGATACCAAAATGGCTAAAGAACTTGCAGCTATAGCTGGAGTAGATATTCAAGAATTTGGTATGAGTATGTTTAAAGCAGGAACTTCATTGGTTGGTAAAACTGTTGAAGAAATCTTCAATCAGGATTATAAGAAGTTTACATTTGGTGATTTATCAGCAGGTGTTGCACAAGTCAATACAATGGATATTGAAGGATTTGCTCCATATAAAAAAGATATGCTTGATTATATGGAACAGGTTGCAAAAGATAATCATATGGAATTTACAATGTTGCTTTTAACTGATGTTATTAATGCGACAAGTGAAGTTTTAGTCGCAGGGCCTCGTAAAGATTATGTGGAAACAGCTTTCCATGTTGAACTTGTTGATCAGCAGGCAAGTTTACCTGGTGTTATTTCAAGAAAGAAACAAGTTGTACCTGTGATTACTGAAGTTTTAACACAATAAATCAAAGGACAAGGTTTTCATGCCTTGTCCTTTTATCAAAAATGATAAATGAATATTTAGATGATATGATGTCTTTTGAGTGCCTGATAAATACCATCATGATCAATATCATCAGTGACTTCATCAGCGGCTTCTTTGACTTCATCCTTTGCATTTCCCATTGCAACACCAATGTTAACTAACTTTAACATGTCTATATCATTATGCCCATCACCAAATGCCATTGTTTCTTCAAGTGAGATATGATAGCTTTTTAAAACTTCTAAAATGCCATTTTGTTTACCACCCTTTTTTGGAATGATATCAATGGCTAAATCATGCCAACGTGTATATTGGCAGTGGGGCATCTGTTGGAGAATTTCTTGTTCTTGTTCAACTGTAATATCATAAGGAATGACTTGATAAATAGGATAAGTCAAACCACGTTTTAAATCACCTAATTCAGGTAAAGGGGTAGAAATGGCTTTTTGAACCGTTTCAACAGCTTGATTGTGGTAATTGATATACATTTTATCATCTTCAACAAAAATACATGGAAATGGTTTTTGATCAATGAAAGAAAGAATTTGTTGAATATCTTGTGGATCAATTGGTAAATCATAAATCACTTTGTTTTTGTTGTAACAGTATTGACCATTAAGTGTAATATATCCTTCAAATTCTAAATCATCTAAAGGTAAATCCCTGATTTCAGAAATATGTCTTCCTGTTGCGATAAAAGTATAAATTCCTTTTTCTTTTAATAGTTGTAGAGCTAATTTAGTAGATTCAGGAACACTTTGTGTTGAGTGTGATAAAAGAGTTCCATCAATATCAAAAAATATAGCTTTAATCATTTGTAACACCTCACATTTATAGTATAATATTATAGCATAGTGCAGGTGATAAAGATATGAAATTATTCGCTCATAGAGGATATAGTGCTCAGTATCCAGAAAATACCATGGAAGCTTTTATTCAAGCTTACCAAAAAGGCTTTGATGGCGTGGAAACAGATGTTCATATGACCAAGGATGGTCAACTGGTTTTGATTCATGATGAAACCATTGATCGAACAAGTGGTGGAAAAGGATATATTCAAGACTACACATATGATGAATTAAAAAGATTTTCATTTTCTCATGGATCTGCTGGTTATTATCCATTACCATTATTAAAAGATTTACTGACTTTTATTCAAGATAAAGATTTTTTAGTCAATATTGAACTTAAGACAGATGTTATTCATTATACTGAGCTTGAAGAAAAAGTGCATCAGCTGGTCTGTCAGTTAGGTGTTGAAAAGAAAATTTATTATTCATCATTTTATTTACCATCAGTATTAAAAATGAAAAGTCTTTATCCACAAGGGTATGTAGGATATTTAATGGAAGAAAATTATGATAAAAAATATCAGGAGCTTCTCAAATATCATATTGGTGCTTTTCATCCACGTTATGATTTTTTAAATAGCCAAAGAATCAAACAATTAAAACAACACAATATTCTTGTTGCTTCATGGACAATTCCTGATTTTAAAGAATATCAAAGATTAAAAGAATTGGGAGTGGATATACTAATATCAAATGAATATTTGAGGTGAAAGAGTCATGAAAACAACTGGAATGGTTAGAAGAATTGATGATTTGGGAAGAATTGTTATTCCTAAAGAAATTAGAAAACAGTTAATGTTGAAAGAAGGAGAAAGTGTTTCGTTTGCAGTAGAACATAATCACATTGTTTTAACAAAATTTTCTATCTTGCATAAATTAAGTCCCACAATTCAAATCTTATTAGAACGTCTGTATAGTAAGTACCATAATACATTTTTACTGTGTGATAAAAGATGTATTGTGGTCTGTTCATCAGATGGACTGGCTAAATATCAAAGACGTGATTTAACAAAAGATTTTCTATTATTATTAGATCAAAAAGAACAGCATATTGAAACGACGATGGAATTTTATGGTAAGCAGGAACAAGTGACTATTTATCCATTGCTTTGTGAACAGGAAATACAAGGGGCTTTGATTATGTTAAGTCATCAGACACCTTATTATTTAATGGATCAGACTTTGCTGGATTTTGTGAAAGATATTATTGAGGAGGAAATAGAATCGTGCGTTTAGATAAATTTTTAAAAGTATCAAGAATTATTAAAAGAAGAACTTTGTCCAAAGAAATGAGTGAAGCTTCACGTGTTAAAGTGAATGGAAAGGTCGCAAAACCATCCACTCAATTAAAGATAGATGACATCATTGAAGTAGAATTTGGACGTAGTATTCTTGTAGTGAAAGTCAAAGAATTAAGAGAACATGTTTTAAAAGATGATAGTCATATGTTATATGAAATTATAGAAGAGAAGAAAAAGCCAGAGGTTACAATTTTGTAGACCTCTTTTTAGCATAATTCTTTTTGATATACATATGTTGATGTAGGAGGGTTGAATATGGATAATAGTTTACATTTTGAACAGACGCCTTATCATCATGTATGTTTAAAAGATCGTAAAAGTTTAGAGTTAACAGGAGTTAAAAAAATAGAAAGTTTTGATGCATATGAATTTTTGATTGAAACATCCCTAGGTTATTTAAATATTACAGGAAGTGAACTGACGTTAGTGCGTTTAGATCAAGATCAAAATGAAGTCAGTATTCGTGGCAATATTGATAGTATCAGTTATGTTTCAGATAAGAAAAAGCAACATCCTAAAGAAAAAATGTTTAATAAACTCTTGAAATAATGTCTTTAATTGTACAGTTTCAATGTCTGTTTTATTCCTTTTTATTTGGTTTTGTCATGACGGGTGTTTATCATATCATGAATCGTTTGTTGTATGGTATTCCCATGTTTTTAAGATACATTTGTCAATGCCTGATAGGTATCTGTTTTGGAATGCTTTATTTCTATGGTTTGGTGTTCTTGAATGAAGGAATTTTAAGACTTTATTTTTTTATTTTTATGTTGATGGGATATTTGTTATATAGTCATTATTATGCGTATTATCTTTTGTACTTTTTAGAAAAGATTGTATCTATTTTCAAAAGAATATTCTCACCTTTTATCTTCTTTTTTCGTTATATTAATGGTATAATACAAAAAAGAATAGGAAGGATGAAGAGAAAATGGCAAAAAAGAAAACACCAAGATATAAAAAACTCTTAGGCTTTGTCTATATTGGTATTTCTGCTTTGCTGATTTATACCCTAGGAGTGAATGCTTATCGTGTCATAGGTCAAAAGCAGCAGCTCGCACAACTAGAAGAAAGAAAGGCAGAATTAGAAAAGGAAAAGAAAGAATTATCTGAAGAAGTGGAACTTTTAGCGGATGATGATTATGTTGCCAGATATGCCAGAGAGCAATATATTTTTCCTGATGATGGAGAAGAGGTTATTAAATTACCAGAAACAAAAAAATAAGCTCGGGCTTATTTTTTTGTCTTATCAAAGGAGGTTGTGAAATGTTTGTATCTTTTTGTTTTCCCATGAAAACATTACAGCGAGAACGTGAAATTATTGTATATTTACCAGATGATTATTATCAACAAAATAAAGATTATCCTGTTCTTTATATTCAAGATGGACAAAATGCTTTCTTTGATTATTCCTCTTATTGTGGTATAAGCTGGGGATTTTTAGAGTATGTCAAACAAACAGGAATGGAAATCATCCTTGTCGCCATTCCATGCAATGAAACAGGTTTTAAACGTATGGATGAGTATGGTCCATGGAAGATTAATGAAGCATTGTCTTATCAGGAAACGGGTCAAAAAGGCATGATTATTGGTGGAGAAGGAAAAGCTTATATTGACTGGTTAAAAGATGAGCTTAAACCTTATATTGATCAACGTTTTCGTACCCAAAAAGAAAATACCGGTATTGTGGGTAGCTCTATGGGGGCAGTCATTAGTGCTTATGGGGCTCTTCGTTATCCTGATGTTTTTAAAAAGTGTGCGGCTTTATCTACCGCTTTCTGGTTTTATGTTGATGAATTTTTAGATGTGATCAGGCATCAACAATATAGTCAGGATAATCGTTTTTATTTGGACTTGGGTGAATTTGAAAGTGGTGATGATCAAAAGATTAATCAATGGTACATAGAAAGCAATCAAATCATTTACGAGCAATTACAATCTCGAATAGAACATCTGGAAGCCCATTATTTTGAAGGGGCTGGACATAATGAAAGCGAATGGCGTCAAAGAGTGCCTCTATTCATGGCGTTTTTATATGAGGAGGAATGATCATGTATCAAATGATTTTATCCGATTTAGATGAAACATTGTTAGTCAATCATCATGTTCCTAAGTTTAATCAGGAAGCTATCAGACAGCTTAAGGATGTTAAGTTTGTTCCAGCGACGGGACGCTCATTTTCAATGATTGAAGATATTCTTGAAGAAATTGGAACAGCCAAGCAAGCCCATGAATATTCTATTTGTTTTAATGGTGGGCTGATTGTAGAAAATCAAAATGCTCAAATATTGTCTTTTCAGGGATTAACTTTTGATCAGGCTAAACAACTTTTTGACTTAGGAGAAAATTATGATGTATGTATTATGATTTTTACATTAAATCATTGTTATTTATTTAAACCAGATCCAACGGAGATTGCAAGAAAAAAAGCTCAAAAAGCAGCGTTTACGGTTATAGATGATTATCATATGGATTTTTTAAAAAATGAAAAGATTGCGAAATTTTTATATGTCAAACCTGATATGGATTATTTAAAGAGTGTTGAACAAGATTTACCAGAGGATATCAAAAAACAGTTTTCAATCAGTTATTCATCATATCGTTATCTGGAATTTAATCCTTTAGGTGTCAGTAAAGGGGCAGCATTGAAATGGTTAGCTGATTATCTCCATATAGATAAACAAAATGTGATTGCGATTGGTGATAATTATAATGATGTTTCGATGATTCAGGAAGCTGGTTTAGGTGTTTGTGTGGCTGGAGGAGCTCAAGATATTCAAGCCATCAGTGATTATGTTACAACGGTGGACTATGATCAGGGAGCTGTTAAAGAAGTGATTGAAAAATTTATTTTAAAGGGGGAAAAATAAAAGTGAAATATAAAGTAATCGCAAGTGATATGGATGAAACATTGTTGAATGATCAACATAAGATCTGTCAGAGAAATATTGATTTTATACGAATGGCGAAAGAAAAAGGAGTGAAATTTGTCCCAGCAACTGGGCGTGGTTTCATGTCTATTCAACGTGATTTAAAATTATTAGGATTGTATGATATACCACAAGAATATGTCTTATCTTTCAATGGTGGAGCTTTAACAGAAAACAAAGATAATAAGCTTTTATATTTTGAAGGACTTTCTTTTGAAAAGACAAAAGAAATCTTTGAATTTGGTTTACAGCAAGATGTCTGCCAGCATATTTATACAAAGGATAAAGTATATGTTTATAATTTATCTGAATCTGAAGCGAAGCGTATTCGTGAACAACAGGTTGAATGTGAAATCATGACTGAAAATACAATGGATTTTCTAAAGAATGAGCCTATCTCAAAAATCCTTTTCCAAAATACAGATGTACCTTATTTAATGAGTCTGGAACCTCAAATGAAAGCTATCACTGAGGGAATGTGTGCAGTGAGCTATTCTTCTAATCGTTATATGGAATTTAATAAGATTGGTGTGGATAAAGGACAGGGATTAAAACATTTAGCTCAAATCATTGGTGTTGATTTATCTGAATGCATTGCTGTAGGGGATAATTATAATGATTTACCAATGTTAGAAGTTGCTGGTTTATCAGTTGCAGCTGGTAATGCTGTGGAAGATGTGAAAAAAGTTTGTGATGTTGTCACAAAAGCAGACAATAATGAAGGTGTCATTGCTGAAATTGTAGAAAGGTTTATTCTTTAATGGATTTTAAAACAATTATTGATCATGAACGTCAACAGCCTTATTATCAGCAGTTAGAAGCTTTTGTGAATCATGAATATCAGATACATACGGTTTATCCACCTCGCAATCGTATTTTTCATTGCTTTAATTTTAAAGATTATGACGATATTAAAGTTGTCATTATTGGGCAGGATCCTTATCATGAAGAACATCAGGCTAATGGCTTGGCTTTTAGTGTCGCAAAGGGTGTGCAAATTCCACCGAGTCTGGTTAATATTTATAAAGAAGCACATGATGATGTTGGAATTGATATTCCTCGTCATGGTGATTTATCTGCGTGGGCACATCAGGGTGTGTTATTATTAAATACTGTTTTGACAGTACAGGCTCATCGTGCTAATTCTCATAAAGAAAAAGGATGGGAAATTTTCACCAATCATATTATTGAGGCTATGAATCAAAGAGAGAAGCCATTAGTATTTATATTGTGGGGAAGACAGGCTATTGATAAAGCGAAAATGATTGATCAGACCAAACACTGTGTCATTACTAGTCCTCATCCTTCACCTTTATCAGCTTATCGTGGTTTTTTTGGTTCGAAACCTTTTTCTAAAACGAATCAGTTTTTAATAAGTCAAGGGATAGAACCGATAGATTGGAGGATTCGTTAATGTTTACTCATGTGAATGATGCCATTGCATATATAGAATCAAAAAGAAGTAAAAGAACAATTGATCAATTTCGAGAAACCTTAAATAAATGTCACATTTTAATGAAACAAAAAAATATGATACATATTGCTGGAACAAATGGAAAGGGTTCAACTGTGAATTATTTAAGAAGTATCTTAAATGCTCATGGGTATAAAGTTGGAACTTTTACATCACCTTATTTGATTAGTCATAATGATCGTATTCGTGTTGATGATATTCCTATAAGTGATGAAGATTTATTGAAATACGTGAATCAATATTATCGCATCATTGAAGAAGATCAGTTATCTATGTTTGAAATTGATGTCTTAATCATGTTGGCTTATTTTCAATCTTTAGATTTGGATTATCGTATTATTGAAACGGGTATTGGCGGTTTGAATGATAAAACGAATGTCATTGATCCTATTGTCAGTGCTATTACGAATATAGGGCTTGATCATCAAAAACAATTAGGGGATATTTATGATATTATTAATGAAAAAATGGGTATCATAAAACCGAATCAGATGTTTATTACCAGTGAGACAAAAGGAACAATTCTAGCAAGATTTCAAGAACAATGTGATGCTATGGGAGCAGTGATGTATGTCGTTCCAGAATATCAGGTATCACGTTATCCATTTCATTTTAGATATCGTGATATGGCATTTACCTTGGAAAATCAAGGAATCTATCAGGTAACAAATGCCAGACTTGCTTTAACTATTGCTTCAAAACTTATTAAGTTTGATCCTGTTGTTACACAACCAGCGATTGAACAGGCTTCATGGAAAGGGCGTTATGAAACATTATCTTATCATGATGTACAGGTTGATATTGATGGAGCACATAATATGCCTGGAATCCAAGCTTTGTTGCAGACATTAAGAGTCAAAAAAGAAAAGGATGTAGCGATTGTCTTTTCTTGTTTGAATGATCGTGATGTTGATGAGATGATTGATGAAATGTTAAAAGCAGGTTATCCTGTCTATGTGACAACGTTTCAGGATGAAAGAGCTATTGATTTATCGACCATAGAACCACGTCCTCAATTAACAATTGTTAAAAGTTATATTGAGGCTATGCAGACAGCTTATATAAAAAAACAGCATATTGTGGTAACGGGGTCATTGCATTTTATCTCGAAAGTGAGAAAATATCTGATTGAATTAAAAAATCAGGAATTAAAGAAAGTAAGTGAATAAAAACCAATAAAGAACGAAACTTTATTGGTTTTTTTAATTGCTATCGTGTATTAAAATTGATAGGTTCATCAAATTCGGCCCAAACGAAATAGACAAACTGAAAAATATAATATTTTTGATTTTTTGGGTCACGTACGACAAAATGGTCACGTCCTACTTCTTCGATAATACCTTTGTATACACGATCGCGCCAGTCTTCACTGCCAGTATATGTGAAGTAAAAAGTACCAAGTTTTCCGATATTTAAACGTAAAATATTTTCTAAATAAGTCTGTTCAGAAATGGGGGTTGGTAGAGATGAAGTTTGAGATCCGGGAACGATTGTTTGATTGTTTGTATCCATATATCCTCCTATAAGTCGCAATTTAATTTAGCACCAGGTGCATAGAAACAGTGATTTTTGTAACGTCCGCTGAGTTCGCCATAAAATTGTTGGGGGCATGAGACATTGCTGCCAGGATTTTTAAACCATAAGGCATTTGTAGCTGGTTCAATACGATAACCATCAATATTGCGTAAAGCCAGTTCTTTTTCTTTAGCGTTAACAGGTTGATTGAATAATGGTTGTCCGACCCCAGAAAAAGCATTTTTTTGATAAACAACTTCAGAAATTGTGCGTGTATCTTTAAAAACATCGCAGTTAGCTACGACACGATTTACGACAACATTACCGACCATCAACATACCTTCTTCACCTTCACCTAATGCTTCAGCTTTCATAATGCGTGCCAGTAAATCAACATCAGAATCGTTGTATAAGATTCTAGGAGACATTCTAATCACCTCTATTCACTATATGAAAAAATTTAGAAAAGTTGCTAAAAATAAAAAAATATTGATGAGTTCAATATTATTTAAAAACAGAATGAAATTGATAAAAATTTGATAAAAATTTTTAATTAAAATTGACATGAAATAGTATTTTTTTAAAAAAGATTGTGATAAAATAGAGGTATAGGTAAGCACTTTCACAATCACAATTGAGGAGGAAAAATTATGGGAAAAGAAATTGTTGCGATGATTTTAGCTGGAGGACGTGGAACACGTCTTGAAGCATTAACTGCAAAAGTAGCAAAACCTGCTGTACATTTTGGAGGAAAGTATAGAATTATAGACTTTCCTTTAAGTAATTGTGCGAACTCTGGAATTGATGTTGTTGGAGTTTTGACACAATACGAATCAGTCTTGCTTGGAACATATGTAGGTGCTGGAACTAAGTGGGGACTTGATGGAAATAACTCATTAGCTGCTATCTTGCCAGCTCGTGAAAGAGGTGGAGTTGGAGCAACATGGTATGCGGGAACAGCTGATGCCATTTATCAGAATATCAGTTTCTTAGATCAATATGATCCTGAATATGTTTTGATTTTATCAGGAGACCATATTTATAAGATGGATTATGCTGAAATGTTGGCAGCACATAAAGAAAAAGGTGCTGATTTAACAGTGGCTGTTTTAAATGTTTCTTTAAAAGAAGCAAGTCGTTTTGGTATTATGAATACAAATAAAGATGGTTCAATTTATGAATTTGAAGAAAAACCTGAAAAACCAAAATCAACTTTGGCATCTATGGGTATTTATATCTTTACTTATAAAGAATTAAGAAAATATTTGATTGAAGATGCAAAAGATGAAAATAGTAAACATGATTTTGGTATGAATATCATTCCAATGATGTTAGAAGATAAGAAAAAATTATATGCTTATGAATTCTCTGGTTATTGGAAAGATGTTGGAACTGTGGAAAGTTTATGGCAAGCCAATATGGACTTGTTAGATGATAAAGAGTTAGATCTTTATAATGTGAAAAAGGATTGGAAAATCTATACTGAAGATACATTGAGTAAACCTCAAATTATTGGTGAAGAAGCATCAATTAAGCATTCACTTGTTACTCAAGGTTGTATCGTTAATGGTGATGTAGAAGGTTCTGTCTTATTCAACAATGTATATATCGGTGAAGGTGCAAAGGTTGTTGATTCTGTCTTAATGCCAGGTGTATTGGTAGAAGAGGGTGCAGAAATCTACAAAGCTATTGTTGATGAAGGTGTTGTCATTAAATCAACTGACGTCATCAATAAAGAAGCTAAAGAAGTGGAACTTGTCAGTGACAATGCATAATAAGAGGGGGTTAACGAGATGGCAAAAGTAGTTGGATATATAAATTTACACTCTGATGTTTCATATAAAGGTTTAACAGAAAAAAGACCAGTAGCTTCAGTAAGCTTTTTAGGTCGTTATGGAATTATTGATTTTGTTTTATCAAATATGTCAAATTCTAATGTGGATACAGTGGGTATTCTTATTAAAGAAAAACCAAGATCATTGTTTAAACATTTAGGAAATGGAAACTCTTGGAATTTTAACTCTAAATCTGGAGGAGTTTCACTTTTATATAATGAAAAATATGCAAATAGTTCAATGTATAATCATGATATTAATAATATTGTGGAAAATATTGCTTTTCTTGAAAAATCAAAAGCAGATTATGTTGTGATTGCACCAGCTCATATTATTACAACAATGAATTATGCTGATGTTGTTGATGCACATGCAAAATCTGGTGCTGAAATTACAATGGTTTATCAAAAAATCGATAATGCTGATGAAACATTTGTTGGTTCTGATTTCTTACGTTTAAAAGGTAAACAAGTTATGGAAATCAAGAATAATAAAGGAAATAGAAAAGAGAGAAATATTTCTTTAGAAACATATGTTATTAATAAAAAGACATTATTAAAATTAATTAGCTATGCTCAAAAGATTAGTTCATTCTTTAATTTAAGAGATACACTTGCTTACTTATGTGATGAAAGAAAAATCATGGCTTATGAATATAAAGGATTTGCAAGATGCATTGATTCTTATGAAGCTTATTATAAAGTGAGCATGGAATTCTTGGATATGGATGTTTCAACACAAGTCTTTAAGAGTACTTGGCCAATCTTTACCAATACAAATGATACACCACCTACAAAATATTTAAAGAATGCCATTGTTAAAAAATCATTTGTGGCTAATGGGGCTATCATTGACGGTGAAGTTGATGGATGTATTTTATCACGAAATGTTACAATTGGTAAAAATGCCGTTGTGAAAAATTGTATTATATTAAATGGTTCTAAAGTTTGCGCAGGAGCTCATTTGGAAAATGTAGTTATTGATAAAGATGCTCGTGTAGAAAAGAAAACAGAGCTTATTGGTGAAGGAGAACCGCTTTATGTTAAAGAAGGGGATGTTGTATAATGAAAATCGTATTTGCAACAAGTGAAGCGAATCCCTATATTAAATCAGGTGGTTTAGCAGATGTTTTAGGATCACTTCCAAAAGCACTTGTTCAAAAAGGACATGAATGTATTGTTGTTTTGCCTAAATATCAGGATATGAAATTGGCAGATACAATTGAATATGTGACAAACTATGATATCTGGGTTGGTTGGAGAAAATGCTATTGTGGTGTTTTTAAAGCTGAATATGATGGTGTCACTTATTATTTCATTGATAATGAACAATACTTTAGAAGACCTGGTTTATATGGTTATGATGATGATAATGAAAGATTTGCATTTTTTGACTTTGCAGTTTTAGAATTGTTATCACACATTGATATTAAACCAGACATCTTACATTTACATGATTGGCAAACGGCTATGATTGCCACATTATATAAAGAAAGATATGCATATTATGAATATTATCAAGGTATTAAAATTGTTTTCACAATCCATAATATTGCATATCAGGGAAAATGTGATCCTGCATTGTTAAGTGATCATTTTGGATTGGATAATTATCTCTATTATAATGGTAACTGCCGTAATGATGGATGTTTCAATATGATGAAAGCGGCTATTTATTATAGTGATATTATTACGACTGTATCACCAACTTATGCTAAAGAAATATTAACAGATAGCTTTGGTGAAGGATTACAGAATATCTTACAAATGCGTCGTCATGATTTGTATGGTATTTTAAATGGTATTGATTATGAAACAATCAATCCTGCCACAGATCCTGAAATTGTAGAACATTTTGACATTACAAATGTTGATGAAAAGAAAGTTATTAATAAATTAGCTTTACAAAAAGAATGCGGATTGCCAGAAAATAAAGATGTCCCATTAATTGGTATTGTCACAAGATTGACTTGGCAAAAGGGATTAGATTTAATTATTAATCGTATGGAAGAATTGATGAAACGTGATGTTCAAGTTGTGATTTTAGGTGCTGGTGATCAAAAATATGAAGAACCACTTAAAGGAATAGCAGCTTATCATAATCAAAAGTTATCATTAAATCTTAAATATGACTTTGGTTTATCTTGTCGTATCTATGCTGGTTGTGATATGTTCTTGATGCCATCATTATTTGAACCTTGTGGTTTATCACAAATGATGTCACTTCGTTATGGAACAATACCAATTGTCAGAGAAACAGGTGGATTAAAGGATAGCGTGGAACCATATAATGAGTATGAAAATACAGGTGATGGATTCAGCTTTAAAAATTATAATGCACATGAAATGATGGACATTATTGACTATGCATTAAAGGTTTATCAGGATAAAGAAAAATGGCAAGGATTGGTTCATCGTGCAATGGAAGCGAAACTTGATTGGGATAAAAGTGCTGATGCCTATTTGAAAGTTTTTAATTCATTGTTAGATTAATAAAGGGGATAGGGAAACCTATCTCTTTTGTTTGATAAAGAAATTTTATTTGATTTTCAGAGTTGAGTTTAGTACAATGTTTCCATAAGGAGGGAGGAAAATGAAGATCTCAATCAAAATTTTAGCGGTTTTATTATTGGTTGTGACTCTTTTTGCATGTGAAAAGGAGAAAACAGATATATCTTTAGAAAGAGATGGAACTCTTTATGAAGTCGCTGATCAGGTTTCCTTCTATTACCCTAAAGATTTTCAATTAAACGTGAACAATGAAAATCAAAAAGATGTTCGATTTGCAAAAAATGATGAAATGTATATTTATGCAACAATCATTGATGATACGGATAATGTTTTAAATGAATTGCCTCAATTATATGGAGGACAATTGGAAGAAGAAGGTGCCATTGATGTTTATTATTATAAGGAAGTTATTCCAAGTGGTATCGAGTGTTATCAGTTTACAGGGACTTATCAGGCTTCGGGTATGAAATTTGTACAAATGGTATATTTTACTGAGGAAGCAAGTTATATTTATAGTTATCAAGCTCCAGAAAATGTATATGATGAACAAAGTGGTGTGGCTTTACAGTATTTAGAATCTTTGACAGTTCATCATTAATCTTGATTAACTCATATGAATTTGTTATAGTATTGATAGATAAAGAGTTAATAAAGCATTTGATAAGGTTAATAGAAGTGAAATCTTTATCATATGCTTTTTTATTTAAGGAGGAAAGGGAATGAAGCTGTTTAATTCACTCACAAATCAAAAGGAAGAGTTTGTTCCAATTAAAAAGGGAGAAGTCAGTATTTATGTTTGTGGACCAACGGTTTACAATTATGTGCATATTGGTAATACACGTCCAATGATTGTGTTTGACATATTGAGAAGAACTTTTGAATATTTAGGTTATAAGGTGACATTTGTTTCTAATTTTACGGATGTAGATGATAAAATCATAAAAGCTGCTAAAGAAGAAGGTGTCAGTGAAAAAGAATTAACAGATAAATATATTAAAGCCTATGAAGATGTTCGTAGAGGTTTAAATTTGTTGTTTCCAACTTATGCTCCACGTGTAACTGAAACGATGCAGCCTATTATTGATTTTATTGCTGGTCTTGTTGAACAGGGATATGCATATGAAGTTGATGGTGACGTTTATTTTAGAGTGACAAAAATTCATGAATATGGGATGTTATCAGGGATTAAAATTGAAGATTTGATTGCTGGAGCAAGTGAACGTGTGGATGATAATGATAAAAAAGAAAGCTCAACAGATTTTGCATTATGGAAAAAAACAGATGAAGGAATTCAATTTGATAGTCCATGGTCTAAAGGAAGACCAGGATGGCATACAGAATGTGTTGTTATGATTAATGATATCTTTGAAAATGGACGCATTGATATTCATGGTGGTGGACAGGATTTAAAATTCCCACATCATGAAAATGAAATTGCACAGTCTATGGCATGTCATCATCATCCGATTGCACATATCTGGATGCATAATCAGATGATTAACATTAATAATCAGAAAATGTCAAAATCTTTAGGAAATGTTTTATGGGCTAAAGATTTATTAGAACAGCTTGGCTGCAATGTTTATAAATGGCTCATGCTTTCTACACATTATCGTAATCCATTGAATTTTACAGATGAAGTTTTGAATAATGTGAAAAAAGAAGTTGAAAAAGTAGAAAATATTATTAAACAAGTGTCTTTATATTTACAGATTCAACATATTGATCATAAAGATTATTATAAAAATATTGTGGATCAAATGGTGGAAGCATTGAGTGATGATTTGAATACTTCATTAGCATTGTCACAAATTTTAGGACAAGTGAAAGTTTTGAATCAATTGATGAGAGTCAAAGAAAAAGATGATTTAGAAATATCAAAGAATTATCAGACGTTGCTTTGTATGTTAGATACAATGGGATTTGTTTATAATCCAAAACAGTTAAGTGATAGTGAAATTGCTTTATATCAGCAATGGCAAAAAGAAAAAAGTGCAAAGAATTTTGAACAGGCAGATTTATTAAGACAAGAATTACAGAATAAAGGAATTTTATAATGAAACCAGAATTAATAAATGTATTAGCTTTAGCGTATTTAGGTGATAGTGTTTTTGAGGTTTATGTGAGAGAATATCTATTGGTTGAAAAAGGAATTATGAAGCCAGATTTATTACAGCAGGCCTCTAAGTCATTTGTTAGTGCCAAAGCTCAGGCAGCATTTATGCAGGAAGCTATTTTGAAACAATGGTTAAGTGAAGAAGAAATAAGTATTTATAAAAGAGGGAGAAATGCAAAGAGTCGACATGTACCGAAAAATACATCAGTATTTATTTATAATCAGTCGACAGGTTTTGAAGCGTTAATAGGACATTTGTATTTATTAAAGAAGCAAGAGAGAATAACAGAAATTTTTGGGTTATTTAAAGTATTTGTTTGTGAAAATGAGAAAAACATGAGAAAAATTTGAGACGCATGGAGTGAAAAATATGACACAATATATTTATGGAAAAAACACAGTTATAGAATCTTTAAAGGGAAATAAACCGGTTTATGAGGTTTATTTGATGAAAAATGCAAAAGATGATAAAGTTCTTTCCCTTGCAAAAGCTAAACATGTGAAGGTGCATATGGTGCGTCATAAAGATGAGTTAAATCAACTTGTTGGATCTGTTGTTCATCAAGGTATTGTGGCAGCAGTACAAGATTATCGTTATTATACGCTTGAAGAAATTTTAAATGCTATTCCACAAGGGAAACAACCATTGTTGCTGATGCTTGATGGTTTGGAAGATCCACATAATCTAGGAGCTATTTTAAGAACTTGTGATGCTATTGAAGTCGATGGTGTTATTATTGGTAAAAATAGGAGTGTAGGATTATCTGCAACCGTAGCTAAAGTATCTACTGGAGCCATTGATTATGTGAAAGTTGCACAAGTGACGAATTTATCAAGAACTTTAGACGATTTAAAGGAAAAAGGTTTTTGGGTCGTTGGTTGTGACTTGGATGAATCACAGGACTATCGTGCCATTGATTACAATATGCCTCTTGTGGTTGTGATTGGCTCAGAGGGGTTTGGTATATCACGTCTGGTTAAAAAGCATTGTGATATGAATGTTGTTTTACCTATGACAGGACATGTTACGTCTTTAAATGCTTCTGTTGCTTCAGCGATTATACTTTATCAGATTTACAATTCACGTCATCCTTTAAAGTAGAAAGGAGGTAGCATGCAAGGCTACAACTATGATGATGAATTGGTTTATTTAATGCGATGTGGCAGTGAGGAAGCTCAAGATATACTTTATAAACGCTATTATCGCAGAGTTTCAAAATGGGTATTAGCTTTTACAAAATATTTTATAAATGGTTATGAATATGAAGATTTTATTCAAATGGCTATGATGGGTTTTCATGATATTCTGGATAGTTATCGTGATGACCAAAAAGCAAGCTTATCGACATTTATGAAGATTGCTATTACCAAACGTATTTTAAGTTTAATGCGTGTGAATAAGGATGTTTGTTATCGTGCAGGAATGACAATTCTTTCATTGGATAGTTATACGAGTGAAGATGAAGATACACGCTATATAGATCTGGTCGCTGATATTCATGAGCGCTATCAGCCTGAAGTTCATCTGATTGTTAAAGAAACAGCCACTTACTATGCTTTACAGATTGATGCCAAAACATCACAACGTGAAAAGATGGTTATGAATTACAAAAAGGCTGGTTATGACGAAGTAGAAATTGCAAAAAAGCTTCATATTTCAGTAAAAAGTGTCTATAATGCGGTTTATCGCTATTCAAAGAAAATAGTTGCCATTGACGAGCTAAAATAAATATGTTAAATTATATTAACGGTAAAGGAGTGATGAACATGAAACAAAAAGTAATCTTGGTTTGTAGTGAGTGTTTATCACGTAATTATTCAGTCACTAAAAATAAAAGATTAAATGTAGAAAGACTTGAGTTAAGAAAATATTGTAAAAAATGTGGAAAACATACAATCCATAAAGAAACAAAATAGGAGGTAGACATGAAAATCAAAGAATGGTGTACACTAAAGGGTATTCGTGCTGAAATCAAGAATATTCATTGGTTAACAAAAAAAGAATTGGCTTATAATTCAGTTGTTGTTTTGGCTTTTTGCTTTTTGTTTGGAATTTACTTTTATGGTAGCGATGCAGTTATTGCATTAATTTTAAAAGCATTGGGGTTGAATTAAGATGTCTGGAATGAATGATGAAGGAAGACGCTGGTATGTTGTGAATACATATTCAGGTCATGAAAATAAAGTTAAAGAAAATTTAGAAAAACGTGTTGAATCAATGGGATTACAGGACTGTCTATTTAATATTGTGATTCCTGAACATGTAGAAACTGAAATCAAAGATGGTAAAAAAATTAATAAAACGAAAAATATGTTCCCTGGTTATGTGCTGGTAGAAATGATCATGACAGATGAGGCATGGTATATTGTTCGTAATACATCAGGAGTAACTGGGTTCATTGGATCTTCTGGTGGTGGAGCGAAACCATTCCCATTACCTAAGGAAGAAATTGATCCTATTTTAAAAAGTATGGGTATCAAAACATCTCAAGTTGAAGTTGATTTTGGTGTTGGTGATGAAGTTCGTGTTGTTTCTGGTCCATTTGCTGGAAAACAGGGAAAAGTGGAATCTATTGATCATGAAAAAGAAGAAGCTTCTGTTTTGATTGATTTCTTAGGTAATCAAAATTTAATGGAAATTGGGCTTGTTCAGTTAGAAAAAGTTGAATTATAATGAAAAGACCTGAAATATGGTCTTTTTTTGATAAAAAAGTTGATTTATTCAATAAAAAACTATTGCATTCCTTAATAGATTATGTATAATAATTAAACGACGCAATATGTGTTACTATGCGTGGGAGGATTGACTGTCCTGTACCACAGCACGGACAAATTTTTATAGGAGGTGTGTCGCGTGAGTAAAAAAGTCACAAGAGTTATGAAAATTCAATTCCCTGCTGGGGGAGCAAAACCAGGGCCAGCTTTAGCAGGTGCTGGAATTCAGATGCCAAAATTCTGTACTGCTTTCAACGATCAAACTAAAGATCGTATGGGAGAAACTGTACCAGTTGTTTTGACAATCTATGAAGATAAAAGTTTTGATTTCGTATTAAAAACTGCTCCAACTGCAGAAATGATCAAAAAGGCATGTGGAATTAAGAAAGCTGCTTCTGATTCTAAACAAACAGTTGCAACTTTATCAGCTGAAAAATTAAAAGAAATCGCTGAATACAAAATGCCTGATTTAAATGCTAACGATTTAGAAGGAGCTATGAAAATCGTAGCTGGTACTGCTCGTAATATGGGTGTAAAAGTTGAAGGCTTAGATGCTTAATTTAATGAAGAGGAGATAAGAAAATGGCTAAAAGAAGTAAAAAATATCAAGAAGCCGCTGCTCTTATTGAAAAAGGTAAAGCTTACCCAATTGATGAAGCAGTTGCTTTAGTAAAGAAAACAAGTAAAGTTAATTTTGATGCAAGTGTGGATGTTGTATTTAAATTAGGATTAGATACAAGACATGCTGATCAACAATTACGTGGTGCAGTTGTATTACCACACGGAACTGGAAAAACTAAAAAAGTTTTAGTTGTCACTCAAGGAGCTAAAGTTGAAGAAGCTAAAGCTGCTGGAGCAGATGTTGTAGGTGGAAAAGAAATTCTTGAAGATATCCAAAAAGGATGGCTTGATTTCGAAGTTATGATTGCAACACCTGATATGATGGCTGAATTAGGAAAATTAGGACGTATTTTAGGGCCTAAAGGATTAATGCCTAACCCTAAAACTGGAACAGTCACTATGGATGTAGCAAAAGCTGTTCAAGAAACAAAAGCTGGTAAAGTGACTTACCGTACTGATAAAGATGGTAATGTTCATATGCCAATCGGAAGAGTATCTTTCGATGATGAAAAACTTGCAGAAAACTTTAAAACAGTTTACGACTTATTATTAAGAGTTAAACCATCTTCTGCAAAAGGAACTTATATGAAGAACATCGTTGTTTCTTCAACTATGGGTCCTTCAGTAAAAGTTGCTTCAATGTAATTGAAGTCATAACAAAAAGACGCAATCAATATACCGTAGACAGCAACGGGGAAACCTTAATGAAGTTGCCGAGGTGATATTGTCAAAGAATTGACAACTCCCTCGTGTTTACTGAGGGAGTTTTTCACGGATATATTGTTGCATATATAAAATCAATAGGAGGTGTAACAATGTCAAAAGAAATCTTAGAAGCGAAACAACAGGTTGTTGCTGAAATTAGTGAACAATTAAAAGCTTCACAATCAACAGTTGTTGTAGAATATCGTGGATTAACAGTGGCTGAAGTTACTGAATTACGTAGAGCTTTAAGAGCTGAAAATGTGGGATTTAAAGTTTATAAAAACACATTAGTTCAAAGAGCTGTTGAACAAGAAGGTATGAACGAATTAGAAGAATACCTTGTTGGTCCAAATGCTTTAGCGTTTGGTAAAGATGATGCAGTGGCTCCTGCAAGAATCTTAGCTGATTTTGCAAAAGACCATGAAGCATTACAAATTAAAGCTGCTTATATCGAAGGTAAATTCTTACCAAAAGAAGAAGTTATGGCAGTGGCAAAATTACCTAATCGTGAAGGTATGTACTCAATGTTACTTGCATGTATGAAAGAACCTGTTGCAAAAGTGGCAAGAGTTATTCAAGCTGTTGCTGATGCAAAAGGTGGAGATGCAGCTGAAGAAGCTGCTGCTGAATAGTTAAAAATGAACGGAGGAAAATAAAATGGCAAAATTAACACATGAAGATATCTTAGCTTATTTAGAAGAAGCTACAATTTTAGAATTAAATGATTTAGTAAAAGCAATCGAAGAAAAATTTGATGTAACTGCTGCTGCTCCTGTAGCTGTTGTTGCTGGTGGAGAAGCTGCTGCAGATGCTGCACCTGCTAACGTAACTGTAACATTAACTGATGTTGGTGCTACTAAAGTTGCTGTTATCAAAGCAGTAAGAGAAATCACTGGTTTAGGATTAGTTGATGCTAAAGGATTAGTAGACAAAGTTCCAGCTGAAATTAAGAAAGATATTCCTGCAGAAGAAGGAGCTAAGATTAAAGAACAATTAGAAGCTGCTGGTGCAACTGTAGAAGTTAAATAATTTCTTGGAATAAAAAAGCCCTTGTCAAAGGGCTTTTTATCTTAGGAGAATAGAAGATGACACATTATTATACAAATAATATTGATTTAAAATCTCAAAAAACACAAATTTCTTTTCAATATAGAGGACATCATCTGGTTTTTATAAGTGATAGTGGCGTTTTTTCAAAAGAACGTATTGATTATGGTTCGCGTGTTTTATTGGAAAGCATGAATATACAATCTCATCAAAAAACATTATTAGATGTTGGTTGTGGTTATGGGACTTTAGGTATTTCTTTAAAGAAAGTCTATCCATGGTTACATGTTGAAATGGTTGATGTGAATGAACGTGCTATTGCATTGGCTAATGAGTCTATTGAACATAATCAGGAAAATGATATTATTGCTTATAAAAGCTCGGTTTATGAAAATGTAAAAGATACATTTGATATTATTGTTTCTAATCCGCCTATTCGTGCAGGGAAAAAGATTGTTTTTGAAATATTAGAAAAAGCCTATGATCATTTAAATGTTCAAGGAGAATTATTTGTTGTTATTCAAAAAAAACAAGGCGCTCCTTCAGCTAAGAAAAAAATGGAAGATGTTTTTGGAAATTGTGAAATTATAAAACGTGATAAAGGATATTTTATTTTAAAATCTGTAAAATAACACTGTTTTTTTACTGTTTCAAAAGTTATTTTGAAATTTATGATTTGGTATTGACTTCAACTGGCCTCTATGCTAGTATAATAAAATGCCTACTCATATATAAAAAGCAGTGTTTTTTGCGTGCTTTAAATAAGGAGATAGAGATAATTGATAAGGAGTGAAGCGGGCTTGGAAAAAAATGTAACTCAGGCAAAAAGTCGTATTAATCGTCGTAATTATTCAAGAATTAGTGGGTCTTTAGAATTACCAAATTTAGTAGAAATCCAAACAAATTCTTATGAATGGTTTAAGAACGAAGGTATCAAAGAAGTTTTTAACGATGTTTATCCTATTAGCAATTTTAATGAAACTTTAACTTTAGAGTTTGTTGATTGCCGTTTTGATGAGCCAAAATATTCAGTAGATGAAGCTAAAGATAGAGATGCAAATTATTCTGCTCCTATTCGTGCTACTTTACGTTTAGTGAATAATGGAACTGGCGAAATTAAAGAAAACGAAGTCTTTATGGGAGATTTTCCATTAATGACTGATGCTGGTACTTTTATCATTAATGGTGCTGAACGTGTTATTGTTTCACAATTAGTGCGTTCACCAGGTGCATATTTTGCTGATGCCATGGATAAAAGTGGTAAGACAGTCTTTACAGGAAGCATGATTCCTTCAAGAGGAACATGGCTTGAATTTGAAAATGACGCAAAAGATATTTTAAATGTACGTATTGACCGTACACGTAAAATTCCTGGTACAATTTTATTACGTGCTTTAGGTTTAAGCAGTGATGAAGATATTATTGAAGTGTTAGGTGATCATGAGTTTATTAGAAATACTCTAGCCAAAGATACAACTCACAATACTGATGAAGCTTTAATTGAAATTTACAATAAATTAAGACCAGGAGAACCTGCAACGCTAGAAGGTGCTAATACTTTATTATATACAAGATTTTTTGATGCAAAAAGATATGATCTTGCGCGTGCAGGACGTTTTAAACTTGGCAAAAAATTGAGTTTATTAGATAGAATTACAAACCGTGTTTTAGCTCAGGATGTTATAGATATAGATGGAAATGTTGTCATGAAAGAAGGAACTTTATTAACAAAAGATAAAGTTGACCTTTTAGCTCCTGTTTTCCAGGCTGGAGCTCATACAATGGACATTAAAACAAATGATTTCTTAAAATCACATGGACGTATTCAAGTGCTTGAAGTCTATGTTGATGAAACAAAATCAAAGAAAATGAGAGTTGTTGGGACAGATTTATCATTAGATTGTAAATATATTACAATTTCTGATATGATTGCTGCCTATTCATATATGTTGAATCTTGTTGATATTTATGATTCATTAGATTTAGCAAGTGACGATAGAGTCAACTTAATGAGTCGTATTGGTTTATTAGATGATATTGATCATTTAGGAAATAGACGTGTACGTTCTGTTGGTGAATTAATTCAAAATCAATTTAGAATTGGTTTATCAAGAATGGAGAGAGTCGTTAAAGAAAGAATGTCATTATCTGAAATTGATAGTGTCACTCCTCAGTCATTAACTAACATTCGTCCATTAACTGCCGCTATGAAAGAATTTTTCTCATCATCTCAGTTATCTCAATTTATGGATCAGATTAATCCATTAGCCGAGTTAACAAATAAACGTCGTTTATCAGCATTAGGACCAGGTGGTTTATCAAGAGATCGTGCTGGTTATGAAGTCCGTGACGTTCATGCCTCTCACTATGGTCGTATTTGTCCAATTGAAACACCTGAAGGTCCAAATATCGGGTTAATTTCTACACTTGCTTCTTATGCAAAAATCAATAAATATGGATTTATTGAAACACCATATCGTAAAGTGAATCATAGTGTGATTGACGAAAATGATGTGCGTTATTTAACAGCCGATGAAGAAAAGAATTATGTCATTGCACAAGCAAAAGTTCAACATGATGAAAATGGAAAAATCTTGGATGAACAAGTTATTGCCCGTCATTTGGGAGAAAATATTATGGCTAAGCCTGAAGAAATTGATTTTATTGATATTTCTCCAAAACAGATCGTTTCTGTAGCCACTTCATGTATTCCTTTCCTAGAAAATGACGATGCGACTCGTGCTTTGATGGGTGCCAACATGCAACGTCAGGCCGTACCATTATTAAATCCACACACACCTCTTGTAGGAACTGGTATGGAATATCAGGCTGCTAGAGATTCTGGAGCTGCAGTTGTGGCTAAAAAAGATGGTATTGTCACATATGTTGATGCGAAAAAGATTATTGTTGAAGAAGATACAGGTCCACATAAGTATCGTTTAACAAAATTTGCGATTTCCAATGCGGGAACTTGTATTAATCATAGACCAATCGTAAAAGCTGGAGATAAAGTTGTCAAAGGGGAAATTTTAGCTGATGGTCCATCTATGGAACAAGGTGAATTAGCCCTTGGACAAAACGTATTGGTTGGTTTCATGACATGGAATGGTTATAACTACGAAGATGCTGTTATCATGTCTGAAAGATTAGTGAAAGAAGATGTTTATACATCTATTCATATTGAAGAATATAGTATTGAATGTCGTGATACAAAATTAGGTCCTGAAGAAATTACGCGTGATATTCCAAACGTTGGGGAAGATGCCCGTAAAAACTTGAATAGCGAAGGTATCATTATGATTGGTGCTGAAGTGAAAGAAGGGGATATCTTAGTTGGTAAAGTAACACCTAAAGGACAGGCAGAATTATCTGCTGAAGAAAAATTATTACTAGCAATCTTTGGTGAAAAATCAAGAGAAGTCAAAGATAATTCATTAAGAGTTCCTCATGGTGGTGCTGGTATTGTTCATGATATTAAAATCTTCTCTAGAAAAAATGGTGATGAATTACAACCAGGTGTTAATAAAGTTGTTAAAGTGTATATCGTTCAAAAACGTAAGATTTCTGAAGGAGATAAAATGGCCGGACGTCATGGTAACAAAGGGGTTATCTCTAAGATCTTACCTATCGAAGATATGCCACATTTGGAAGATGGTACAATTCTTGATATCATGTTAAATCCATTAGGGGTACCATCACGTATGAACATTGGTCAGGTATTGGAATTACATTTAGGATATGCTGCTAGAGAGTTAGGAATGTACTTTGCAACTCCTGCATTTGATGGTATTAACTCAAAAGATCTTGAGGATATCATGAAAGAAGCTGGAATGTCAGTTGATGGAAAACAACCAGTTATTTCTGGTATGACTGGAGAATATTTTGATTCTAATATTTCAGTTGGGGTTATGTATATGATTAAATTAGCCCACATGGTTGACGATAAATTACATGCCAGATCAGTAGGTCCATACTCATTAGTTACACAACAGCCTTTAGGTGGTAAGGCTCAAAACGGTGGACAGAGATTTGGGGAAATGGAAGTTTGGGCACTTGAAGCATATGGTGCAGCTTATACATTAAGAGAAATCTTAACGGTTAAATCTGACGATGTTGTTGGTCGTGTCAAAACTTATGAAGCCATTGTAAAAGGTCAAAAATTACCTGAACCTGGTTTGCCAGAATCATTTAGAGTTTTAACAAAAGAATTACAGGCATTAGCTTTAGATATTCGTATGTTAGATAAAGATGGTCAAGAAATAGATGCAAGAAAGATTGAAGATGAAGAACGTCGTTTCCCAACTTCAATTGATACAACTCCTGAACAACCAGAAGTCACTGAAGAAGAAGTGGCTGAGGTAGAAGGTGATTTCTCTGAAGATGAAGAATCATTTGATGATTTGGATTCTGTAATTGATGAACTCTTCACTGATGATGAAGAAGAAAGTAACGAAGAATAGGAGGAAACAATGAATGGCAGATGTCAATAACTTTTCAGCAATCCAGATTGGATTAGCTTCTCCAGAAAAAATTCGTGAATGGTCTTATGGTGAAGTTAAAAAACCTGAAACTATTAATTATCGTTCTCAAAAACCTGAAAAAGATGGTCTATTCTGTGAAAGAATCTTTGGACCATCTAAGGATTGGGAATGTAGCTGTGGAAAATATAAGAAAGTCAGATATAAAGGCGTAATCTGTGATCGTTGTGGTGTCGAAGTCACAAAATCTTCTGTACGTCGTGAACGTATGGGACATATTGAACTTGCGACTCCAGTCGCACATATCTGGTATTTAAAAGGTATTCCATCAAGAATGGGGCTTATTCTTGATATGTCACCAAAACAACTTGAAGAAATCATTTATTTCGTTTCTTATGTTGTCACTGATAAAGGAAGTACACCTTTAGAATATAAACAAGTTTTATCTGAAAGAGATTATCGTAACTGTTATGAAAAATTTGGTCATCAGTTTGAAGCCAAAACTGGGGCAGAAGCGATTAAAATCTTACTTCAAAAAGTTGATTTAGATGAAGAATTTGAATCAGTAACAAAAGATTTAAAAGAAGCACAGGGACAAAGACGTTCTAAATTATTGAAGAGACTAGAAGCTATTGAAGCTTTCAGAACTTCACATAATCAGCCTGAATGGATGATTCTTGATGTGCTTCCAGTTATTCCACCTGATTTAAGACCAATGTTACAGTTGGATGGTGGACGTTTTGCGACAAGTGATTTGAATGATTTATATCGTCGTGTGATTACACGTAATAATCGTTTAAAGAAATTATTAGAACTTGGAACACCATCAATTATTGTCCAAAATGAAAAACGTATGTTACAAGAAGCAGTTGATGCTTTGATTGATAATGGACGTCGTTCTAAACCAATTACAGGTGCTGGAGGAAGACCATTAAAATCATTAAGCCATACGTTAAAAGGAAAACAAGGACGTTTCCGTCAAAACTTACTTGGGAAACGTGTTGACTATTCAGGACGTTCAGTTATCGCTGTTGGTCCAGACTTAAAAATGTATCAATGTGGTATTCCACGTGAAATGGCATTGAATTTATTTAAACCATTTGTGATTAGTGGATTAGTGAGAGAGCAGATTGCAACAAATATCAAAGCTGCTGAAAGATTAATTGATAAGATGGATGATGTGATTTGGCCAATCGTTGAAGAAGTCATTAAAGAACATCCAGTCTTATTAAACCGTGCGCCTACATTGCATAGATTAGGTATTCAGGCATTCGAACCTAAATTGGTTGAAGGACGTGCTATTCGTTTGCATCCATTAGTATGTCCAGCGTTCAACGCTGACTTTGATGGTGACCAGATGGCAGTTCACGTTCCATTAGGGGAAGAAGCTATTCAAGAAGCTAGACAGTTAATGTTAGGTTCTCACAATATCCTTGGACCAAAAGATGGAAAACCTATCGTTACACCTTCTCAGGACATGGTGTTAGGTAACTATTACTTAACATTAGAAGATGAAGGGGCTGTTGGTGAAGGAACTGTTTTTGCAGATGTGAATGAAGTTTTAATGGCATATGATGCAAAAACTGTACATTTACACACAAGAATTGCGATTAGAGGAAAATCTTTAAAGAATAAGACATTTACTGAAAAACAAAATAATAGCTATTTAATTACAAGTGTTGGTAAAATTATCTTTAACCAGATTTTTGATGGGGCATTCCCATTTATCAATGATTCTAGTAAAGAAAATTTAGTTGCAACACCAGATAAATATTTCGTACCAATGGGTACTGATATTAAAGCACATATTAAAGCACAACCTTTAATTAAACCATTGGGTAAAAAAGCTTTAGGAAACATTATCAATGAAATGTTTGATCCTACAAAAATTAGTGATACAACAGCGATGTTGGATAAATTAAAGGATCAAGGATTCTATTATTCTACAATTGCTGGTATTACAGTTTCTGTTTATGATATTCAGGTTCCACAAAGTAAATACGTTTTATTTGATGAAGCTGATGAAAAACTTGAAGTAATCAAGAAATTATATCGTAAAGGGAAAATCACTGATGAAGAAAGACATAATATCGTTATTAAGTTATGGGAATCTGTTAAAGATCAGGTTCAGGCTGTCGTTAAAGATGAGTTTGAAGCTGATGACCGTAATCCAATCTTCATTATGTCTGATTCAGGTGCCCGTGGTAATATTTCTAACTTTACACAGTTAGTTGGTATGCGTGGATTGATGTCTAATCCAAAAGGTGAAACAATTGAGTTGCCTATCAAATCTTCATTTAGAGAAGGTTTAACTGCATCTGAATTCTTCATCTCTACACATGGTGCTCGTAAAGGATCTACCGATACAGCCTTAAAAACAGCCGATTCAGGATACTTGACAAGACGTTTGGTTGACGTTGCTCAAGAAGTCATTGTTACTGAAGATGATTGTGGTACAGATCAGGGATTTGTTGTTACAGAATTGTACAATACTTCAGATAATTCAGTTATTGTGCCATTATATGACCGTTTAGTAGGACGTTATTCTCAAAAGGATATTGTTCATCCTGAAACAGGTGAAACGCTTGTTAAAGCTGGCGAAATGATTGATGAAGCGATTGCTAAGAATATTACTGATGCAGGTATTAAAGAAGTTGAAATTCGTTCTATTTTTGGATGTAAAGCGAAAAATGGAATTTGTAGAAAATGTTATGGTCGTAATCTAGCAACTGGTGAACAAGTTGAATTAGGAGAAGCTATTGGTATTATGGCGGCTCAATCAATTGGTGAACCTGGTACACAGTTAACAATGCGTACATTCCACATGGGTGGAGTTGCTGGTGGTGCCGATATCACTCAAGGTTTACCTCGTATTCAAGAGTTATTTGAAGCAAGAAATCCAAAAGCAAAATCTATTATTTCTGAAATTGATGGTGAAGTTTCTAATATCATTGATAACAATGGTAGAGCTGAAGTTGTCGTTTCTAACTTACTTGAAACAAAGAGTTATTTAACACCTTATGGTGCAAAATTAAGAGTTTCTGTAGGTGATGAAGTTAGTATTGGTTCTAAAATTACTGAAGGATCAATTGATCCAAAAGAATTATTAGCTGTTGCTGATGTCAAAGCTGTAGAAAATTATATCTTAAAAGAAGTTCAAAAAGTTTATCGTTTACAAGGTATTGAAATTTCAGATAAACACATTGAAGTTATTATTCATCAAATGTTGAAGAAGATGAGAATTGTTGAAGGTGGAGATACTGGAGCATTACCTGGTACTCATATTAATGTTCAAAAATTTACTGAATTAAATAAAGAAGCCTTAAAAGCTGGAAAACATCCTGCTGTTGCAAGACCAATCTTGTTAGGTATTACAAAAGCTTCACTTGAAACTGAATCATTCTTATCTGCTGCTTCATTCCAGGAAACAACAAAAATCTTAACAGATGCGGCTATTAAAGGTAAGGTTGATGAATTAAGAGGTCTTAAAGAAAATGTTATTATTGGTAAATTATTACCTGCTGGTACAGGGTTAAGAGGACCTTTAAAATCACCTGAAACGATTGCTAGAGAGTTAGAAGAAGCACGCAAAGAAAAGGAATTAGAAGAAGCTGAACATTTACAAGCTGAAACTTTATCAGAAAGTTTGTTAAGCAGTACTGAAATTGATGAAGAATTTTCAACAACAGAATAAAATAAAGAAACAAGGTCTTAAAAAAGATCTTGTTTTTCTTTGATAAAAAGAGTAAAAAGTGTTGACTTTATAAATTTTGTCGTATATAATTGCTTTCGGTACTCGACTAAGAGTGCATTTTATCTCATCAAAAAATGAAACACCCGGAATTGTGTGTTAAGAAGAAAGGAAAGGAGAAAAACATGCCTACAATTAATCAATTAGTCAGAAAAGGACGTAGTGAAAAAACATCTAAATCAAAATCACCTGCGTTAAATAGAGGTTACAACTCATTATTAAAGAAACCAACTAATATTAGTTCACCTCAAAAACGTGGTGTTTGTACTCGTGTTGCCACTATGACACCAAAGAAACCTAACTCGGCTTTACGTAAATATGCCCGTGTTCGTTTATCAAACGGAATGGAAGTAACTGCATATATTCCAGGAATTGGGCACAACTTACAGGAACACAGCGTTGTGTTAATTCGTGGAGGACGTGTTAAGGACTTACCAGGGGTTCGTTATCATATTATTCGTGGTACTATGGACTGTGCTGGTGTAAAAGATCGTATGCAAGGACGCTCTCGTTATGGAGCTAAAAAACCTAAAAAATAAGAGATAGGAGGAAAAACTGATGTCAAGAAGAGGACGCGTAGCAAAAAGAGATGTACTACCTGATCCAATTTATAATTCTAAGGTAGTTACAAAATTAATTAACAATATCATGCTTGATGGTAAAAAAGGTGTTGCTCAAAACATCTTATATGAAGCATTTAAAAAAGTTGAAGAAAAAACTGGAAATCCTGCAATGGAAGTATTTGATCAAGCAATCAACAATATCATGCCTGTACTTGAATTAAAAGTAAGACGTATTGGAGGAGCTAACTATCAAGTACCTGTTGAAGTATCTCCAGAAAGAAGAATGACATTAGGATTAAGATGGTTAGTTAACTATTCTCGTTTAAGAAACGAAAAAAGCATGATTGATCGTCTTGCTAATGAAATTATTGATGCCTCTAATGGAACTGGTGCTTCTGTGAAAAAGAAAGAAGATACTCATAAGATGGCTGAAGCTAATAAAGCATTTGCACATTTCCGTTGGTAATATATGATTTAGAGGAAATATTTGAAAGGAGAAAAATATGGCTCGTGAATTTTCGTTAGAAAAAACTCGTAATATTGGAATCATGGCTCACATTGATGCTGGTAAAACAACAACAACTGAACGTGTTCTTTATTACACTGGAAAAATTCATAAAATTGGTGAAACACATGATGGTGCTTCACAAATGGACTGGATGGAACAAGAGCAAGAACGTGGTATTACAATCACTTCAGCAGCAACAACTGCACAATGGAATGGATACCGTGTTAACATCATTGATACTCCAGGCCATGTCGATTTCACTGTTGAAGTAGAACGTTCTTTACGTGTACTTGACGGTGCTGTTACTGTATTAGACTCAAAAGCTGGTGTTGAACCACAAACAGAAACTGTTTGGCGTCAAGCAACAACTTATGGAGTTCCTCGAATTGTCTTCTGTAACAAAATGGATGCAACTGGGGCAGATTTCTTAATGTCTGTTGAATCTATTGGAAAAAGATTAGATGCTAACGCTGTAGCTATTCAATTACCAATTGGTGCCGAAGATACATTTGAAGGTGTTATTGACTTAATTAAAATGAAAGCTGTTCATTTTGAAGGAGCTAAGGGTGAAAACGTTGTTTATTCTGAAATTCCTGAAAATATGAAAGCTCAAGCAGAAGAATATCGTCAAAAAATGATTGATTCAGCTGCATCTTTTGATGATGATTTAATGATGAAAGTCTTAGAAGAAGAACCAGTTACTGAAGAAGAAATTAAAGCAGCAATCCGTAAAGGAGTATTAGCTGTTGAATTATTCCCAGTATTATGTGGATCTGCTTATAAAGACAAAGGTGTACAGTTAATGTTAGATGCTGTTATCGACTTCTTACCTGCACCAACTGATGTTCCATCAATTAAAGGTGAAGATGAAGATGGTAACGAAATCGAAAGACATGCAAGTGATGATGAGCCATTCTCTGCATTAGCATTTAAGATTATGGCTGACCCATTTGTTGGTAAATTAACATTCTTCCGTGTATATTCAGGACATATTGAATCTGGATCATATGTTTTAAACTCTTCTAAAGATAAAAAAGAACGTTTAGGACGTATCTTACAGATGCATGCTAATACACGTAAAGAAATTAGCGAAGTTTACGCTGGAGATATTGCTGCAGCTGTTGGATTTAAAAATACAACAACTGGGGATACTATCTGTGATGAAAAGAATTTCATTATCTTAGAAAAAATGGAATTCCCTGAACCAGTTATTGAATTAGCAATTGAACCAAAAACAAAACAAGACCAAGATAAATTAAGTAACGGTTTAGCAAGATTAGCTGAAGAAGACCCTACATTTAGAGTCACTACAAATCCTGAAACTGGTGATACAATTATTGCCGGAGTTGGGGAATTACACTTAGACGTTATCGTTGATCGTTTAAAGAGAGAATACAAAGTTGAAGCTAATGTTGGGGCACCACAAGTTGCTTATCGTGAAACAATTAGAAAAACTGCTGATTGTGAAGGTAAATTCGTACGTCAATCTGGTGGGCGTGGACAATACGGACATGTATGGATTAAATTCGAACCAAATGAAGGTAAAGGATTTGAATTCGTTGATGCTGTAGTTGGTGGAACTGTCCCTAGAGAATACATTGGTTCTGTTAAAGCTGGTCTTGAAGAAGCATTAGATAATGGTATGATTGCTGGATATCCAGTATTAGATATTAAAGCAACATTATTTGATGGGTCTTACCATGATGTCGATTCATCAGAAATGGCATATAAGGTAGCTGCAAGTTTAGCATTAAAAGAAGCTGGTAAAAAATGTGATCCAGTTATCTTGGAACCAATTATGGCTGTAGAAGTCACTGCACCTTCTGAATACTTAGGAAGCGTTATGGGAGATATCTCTTCTAGACGTGGTATGATTGAAGGACAAGAAGAAAGAGGAAACGCTGTTTTAGTACAAGCAAGTGTACCTTTATCTGAAATGTTTGGATATGTTACTGATTTAAGATCATTTACACAAGGACGTGGAAATTACACTATGCAATTTGATCGTTATGAACCAGTTCCTAAGTCAATTGCAGAAAGTATTATTAAGAAAAATGGTGGAAATAATTAATCCACTAAAAGTATTGCATTTTTGAGATAAATCATTTAGAATGTATATGTAAAAATTTAATGAAATTTATATAGGAGGAAGCTTAAATGGCTAAAGAAAAATTTGACCGCTCTAAAGCGCATGTTAATATTGGAACAATTGGTCACGTTGACCATGGTAAAACAACTTTAACTGCAGCAATCACTACTGTTTTAGCACAAGAAGGAAATGCTCAAGCAATGGATTATGCTGCAATCGATGCTGCACCTGAAGAAAAAGAACGTGGAATCACAATCAACACTGCACACGTTGAATATCAAACAGCAACTCGTCACTATGCACACGTTGACTGTCCAGGTCATGCTGACTACATCAAAAACATGATCACTGGTGCTGCTCAAATGGATGGAGCTATCTTAGTAGTAGCTGCTACTGATGGACCTATGCCACAAACAAGAGAACACATCTTATTATCTCGTCAGGTAGGTGTACCTTACATCATCGTATTCTTAAATAAATGTGATATGGTTGATGATGACGAATTAATCGAATTAGTTGAAATGGAAGTTCGTGAATTATTAAATGAATACGGATTCCCAGGAGATGACACTCCAATTATTCGTGGATCAGCTTTAAAAGCATTAGAAGGAGATCCAAAATGGGTACCAGCTATTCATGAATTAATGGATGCTGTAGATACTTATATTCCAACTCCAACTCGTGATACTGATAAACCATTCTTAATGCCAGTTGAAGACGTATTTACAATCACTGGACGTGGAACAGTTGCTACAGGACGTGTTGAAAGAGGACAATTAAAATTAAATGACCCAATCGAAATCGTTGGTATTCATGAAACTCAAAATACAGTTGCTACTGGTATCGAAATGTTCCGTAAATTATTAGATTACGCTGAAGCAGGAGATAACGTAGGGGTATTATTAAGAGGTATCAACAGAGATCAAATTCAACGTGGACAAGTATTAGCTAAACCAGGATCAGTACATCCACACAAAAAATTCGTATGCCAAGTTTACGTTTTATCAAAAGATGAAGGTGGACGTCATACACCATTCTTCTCTAACTATAGACCACAATTCTATTTCAGAACTACTGACATCACTGGTGTTATCGAATTACCAGATGGTGTAGAAATGGTTATGCCAGGAGATAACGTAGAATTAACAGTTGAATTAATCCATGCTATCGCACTTGAAAATGGTACTAAATTCTCAATTCGTGAAGGTGGAAGAACTGTTGCTTCTGGAACAGTTACTGAAGTTATTGAATAATTTTCATGAAAAGGTATCTTATTGATACCTTTTTTGTTTACACTTTTTTATAAAAAGGTTATGATGTTAAGGTATGGAGGTGGAGTATGGAAAAATTATTTTTCTTTGATATAGATGGAACACTTATTGAATGTAATAAAGGTATATATCGTATCCCAAATGATGTCCGCTATGGGATGAATCAACTAAAGAAACAGGGACATGATGTTTTTTTAGCGACTGGAAGATGTAAATGCTTTATTGTGGATGGAGTTATGGATTATCCTTTTAGTGGTTATGTAACTTGTAATGGCGCTTATGTAGAATATAAAGGGAAAGAAATATATAAAAAGGTTGTTCCAAAAGAAGCTATTGAAAAAACACATCAGCTATGTGTTGAAAGAAACCTGGCATACTATTTTGAGGGGAATGATCATATTTATGTTTTAAATAAACAAAACCCTAAACATATTGAGTTTAAGAATAATTGGGGAATGAAAGATGAAATCATTATTGATTCATATCAAATTGATGAGATTGAAACATATATTGGGATGATTGTTTTAAATTCTCTTGATGATAGAGAAATAATGTATCAAACATTATCACCTTATTTTGATATTCAACAGCATCAAAGTGGATTATCTTTTGATTTAACTTTAAAAGGTGAATCTAAAGCAAAAGGAATACAAAAGCTTGTTGAAGCTTTAGGCAAAAATATTAAAGATACGATTGCATTTGGAGATGGACGAAATGATATTGAAATGATTTCTTTTGTTGGATTAGGAATTGCCATGGGTAATGCTGCTGATGAAACAAAAGCAGTTGCCGATTATATTACGGATAATGTTGATTGCGATGGTATATTGAAAGCACTTAAACATTTTTCTTTTCTTTAGTGTTTATAGTTGAAATTATAAAGTTGATTTGATAAAATAAATATACAGAGTAATTCTGAATTTGTTTGTTAAAGGAGAAATTGAAAATGGATGAACAAGAACAAGTAGTTATTAACCTTATCGTAAACAGTGGAAGTGCACGTAGCTCTGCTATCGAAGCTATTCAATATGCAAAAGCTGGTGATTTAGATAAGGCTGATGAATCATTACAAAATGCAAAAGAAACTGTAAATGAAGCACATCATGCACAAACTGAATTAATTCAGGCTGAAATTAGAGGAGAAAAAGCTCCATTAAACTTATTAATGGTACATGCTCAAGATCATTTAATGACTGCATTAGTTGTTATTGATTTAGCACAAGAATTTATTGATCTTTATAAAAAAATCAAATAATTAAAAGATTAGTGATTCAAGCAAAACCCCAATGACGGAGGATTAACTCAGTTAATGGGGTTTTATTTTTTAAATTTATGAGTGAATCT